>Ga0316209_1000045_pt1 | contig 268261 bp, 202 predicted proteins | sample 6monopyrite_MG_FD_204945 | JGI IMG/M metagenome (GOLD analysis project Ga0316209, IMG submission 204945) | Microbial mat bacterial communities from mineral coupon in-situ incubated in ocean water Damariscotta River, Maine, United States -... | ecosystem: Environmental > Aquatic > Marine >... | reverse complement strand
ACGCGTTGGCCAGCTCCATGCCGCCGATGAAGAGCTCGAAGCGCTCCGCATAGCCGGGGTTCGTCTCACTCGCCTTGGCGAGCGGACAGATCGGGAGCGGATAGTCGGTCACGAAGATCGGACCGTGGAGGTGATCCTCGACGCTCTCCTCGAAGACCTCGCTGGCGAGCTTCCAGTAGCCCAGCTTCTCGAGGTCGGGCGAGAGCTTGAGCTCTTTGGCGCGCGCCCGCACGGCATCCCGATCCTCGATGTCGCAGCCGTTGTGCTGCTTGAACAGCTCGGCGTAGGTGCGTCGCTCGAAGGGGGCCTTCAGGTCGTAGCTCTCGCCGCGAAACTCGAGCTTGGTGCTGCCGTGGAGCTCCGTCGCGAGCATGGAGACCAGCTGCTCGGTCAGCTCCATCATGTGGTTGTAGTTGGCCTGTGCCTGGTACAGCTCGAGCATCGTGAACTCGGGATTGTGCCGCGTGGAGACTCCCTCGTTGCGGAAGTTGCGCGCGATCTCGAAGACGCGCTCCAGGCCGCCGACGATCAGGCGCTTGAGGTAGAGCTCGGGAGCGATGCGCAGGTAGAGGTCCGTGTCGAGCGCGTTGTGGTGGGTGACGAAGGGGCGCGCGGTTGCGCCACCCGAGATCGGGTGCAGCGTCGGCGTCTCGACCTCCAGGAAGGCGCGGTCCTCCAGGAACCGACGCGTGAGCGAGAAGATGCGACTGCGCTGTTGGAAGACCTCGCTGACGCCATCCGAGGCCCACAGGTCGACGTAGCGCCGGCGGTAGCGGGCTTCGACATCAGCGAGCCCGTGCCACTTCTCCGGCGGCGGCGCGAGCGCCTTGGCTTGCAGCTTGACCTCGGTTGCCCAGATCGTGACCTCGCCCTTCTGCGTGAAAGCCAGCTCGCCGGTGAAAGCGACCAGATCGCCGGAGTCGAGCAGCTTGCGCGAGGGCCACCACTCTTCCAGGCGCTTCTTCTGCATGCCGACCTGGATGCGCCCGCTGCGGTCGTTGCTCCAGGTGAAGATCAGCTTCCCGAAGTCGCGCAGCTCGCGCATGCGGCCGGCCACCGTGACGATCTCGCCGATCATCGGCCCGGGCTCTTCGGCGGTCCCCGCGCTCGCGATCAGCTCGGCGGCGGGGGTGCACTCGACACCGCGCGAGGGATAGGGGACAAGCCCCTCCTCGCGCATACGGTCGAGCTTCTTCTGGCGGTCGGGTTGAGCGAGTTCGGTCATCGGAGGAGTCTCTGCGGGAGCTAGCCGGTCCGCTCACAGTCGGTCCGCTCAGAATGGGGAGCGCGGGAAGCGGGAAGGGGCGAGGAGGATAGCCCGACCGCGAACCTCGATAAACGACAACCCGGCGAGGATCGGACCCGAGGCGCAGTTCGTACCCGGGCAGTACCCGGCGGTGCGGGGGCGGGCTACGGCCTCGATCCGGGGTTGGTGGAGGATAGGGGATTCGAACCCCTGACCTCTTGAATGCCATTCAAGCGCTCTACCAACTGAGCTAAACCCCCGGATTTTCGTCGCTTCGGCGGCCTCGCAAGGAGGCCGAAGCGGCTCGCCATCGATCTCTCGATCGATCGAGGGCAAGAGAATGGGACAGGTCCGGTGCGGAGTCAAGCCGCTCTCGCCCGGATTGCCCTGAATGCTCCTTCTCCAGGTTCGCCGAGTGGGTTCGCGCCCATCGGTGGCTATGCTTCTGGATTCCCGAACCGACCCTCCGAGAGATGGATTGTGAGATGACTGCGGCGAAGAATAGCTACGAGCCCCGTGAGATCGAGAAGCGCTGGCAGGCCACCTGGTCCGAAGAGCGGACCTTCCGCGCCAAGAACCCCGGCGATGCGGACTTCGATCCGGAACAGCCCAAGTTCTACGTGCTCGACATGTTTCCGTATCCGAGCGGCGCCGGCCTCCACGTCGGGCACCCGATGGGCTACTTCGGCAGCGACGTCGTCGCGCGGCGCAAGCGTATGGAGGGCTTCAACGTGCTCCACCCGATCGGCTACGACGCCTTCGGTCTGCCCGCGGAGCAGTACGCGATCACGACCGGGCAACACCCCGCTGAGACGACGAAGCAGAACATCGAGACCTACCGGCGCCAGCTGAAGATGCTGGGGCTCAGCTTCGACTGGGAGCGCGAGTTCGCGACCTCGGACCTGGACTACTATCGCTGGACGCAGTGGATCTTCGCGCGCCTGTACGACCAGGGCCTGGCCTACCAGACCGAGGCCGCCGTGTGGTGGTGCGAAGAGCTGAAGACCGTGCTGGCGAACGAAGAGGTCATCAACGGTCGCAGTGAGCGCGGAGACCATCCCTGCGAGCGCCGTCCGCTCAAGCAGTGGATGCTGAAGATCACCGCCTATGCGGATCGTCTGATCGACGACCTGGAGCTGGTCGACTGGCCGGAGTCGGTCAAGACCATGCAGCGGGAGTGGATCGGTCGCTCGGAAGGCGCCGAGGTGGAGTTCGCGGTCGAGGGACACGAGGGCGCCTCGATCGAGGTCTACACGACGCGGCCCGACACTCTGTACGGCGCGACCTTCATGGTGCTGGCGCCCGAACACCCGCTGGTTGCGAGCCTGACGACCGACGCGCAGCGAGGCGCGATCGACGACTACATCGCTTCCGCCGCCGTGAAGACGGACCTGGAACGAACCGACCTGGCCAAGGAGAAGAGCGGAGTCTCCACCGGCGCCTACGCGCTGAATCCGGTCCTGCCCGCGGACGATCCGCGCGCGCGCATTCCGATCTGGGTCGCCGACTACGTGCTGATCAGCTACGGCAGCGGCGCGATCATGGCGGTGCCCGGCCAGGACCAGCGCGACTGGGAATTCGCCGAGCAGTACGACCTGCCGATCATTCGCACAGTGCAGCCGCCGGCGGACTTCGACGGCCAGGCCTTCTCCGGCGACGGACCGGCGATTCACTCCGAGTTCCTGGACGGGCTCGGCATCGCCGACGCCAAGGCGAAGATGATCGCGCACCTGGAGGAGACCGGGCTGGGCAAGGCGAAGACGAACTACCGACTGCGCGACTGGCTGTTCAGCCGTCAGCGCTATTGGGGCGAGCCCTTCCCGCTGCTGCATTCCGAGGACGGAACGATCACGCGCGTCCGCGATGAGGACCTGCCGGTCGAGCTGCCGAAGATGGACGACTTCACGCCGTCGGCCGATGGCTCCGCGCCGCTGGGCCGCGCGACGGAGTGGCTGACGACGACGGATCCCGCGACCGGGCAGACCGTGCGACGCGAGACCGACACGATGCCCGGCTGGGCCGGCTCGTGCTGGTACTACCTGCGCTACATGGACCCCAAGAACGATCGGGCGCCCTTCAGTGAGCAGGCCGAGAAGTACTGGGGATCCGTGGACCTGTACATCGGCGGCGTCGAACACGCCGTGCTGCACCTGTTGTACGCGCGCTTCTGGCACAAGGTGCTCTACGACCTGGGGATCGTCTCCACCAAGGAGCCGTTCACCAAGTACTTCAACCAGGGCATGATCACGGCCTTCTCTTTCCGCGACTCGACCGGGCGTCTGGTTCCGTCGGACGAGGTCGAGCTGGTCGATGGCAAGGGCGAGCCCGTTCCGATTTCGGAGGCGGTCGCCGGCGCCGACCTGAAGCCGCGCTTCAAGGACGGTGAGGGCGAGCTGGAGATCGTCATCGCAAAAATGTCGAAGAGCCTGAAGAACGTCGTCAATCCCGACGATGTCGCCAATCAGTACGGCGTGGACTCGTTCCGCTTGTACGAGCTGTTCATGGGGCCGCTGGCGGACTCGAAGCCGTGGAACCCGCGCGACGTGCCTGGCTGCAAGCGCTTCCTGGATCGCGTCTGGCGTCTGATGGTCGATCCCGATGGCAGCGAGCCGGTGCGCCCGGAGCTGGCCGCGGACTCCGGTCCGCTGGAGGGTGCGACCCTGGAGCTGGAGCGGTCCCTGCACCGCATGCTGAAGCGCATCGACGACAGCTTCACCGGCTTCAACTTCAACACCGCCGTGGCCGCCATGATGACCTTCGTCAACGACGCGGTGAAGCGCACGGGCGCTCTCAATCGCTCGCAGGCCGAGCGCTTCATCCTGGCGCTGTCGCCGTTCGCGCCGCACGTCGCCGAAGAGCTGTGGTCACGCCTCGGACACACGGAGTCGATCTCTCGCGCCGCTTGGCCGAAGGTCGATCCGGCCTACCTGGTCGACAAGGAGGTCGAGCTGGTCGTCCAGGTGCTCGGCAAGATTCGCGCGCGCATCACGGTCGCAGCCGACATCGCCAAGGACGAGCTGGTCGTCAAGGCGCGCGAGTCCGTAAAGGATTCGCTGGAGGGTAAGACGGTCGTGAAAGAGATTGTCGTGCCGGGCAAGCTGGTCAACTTCGTCGCGAAGTAAGGGAGTCGAGCATGAAGATGGATCGAGAGCTCGCGCTCCGGGAAGCGAAGCGACTGTGTGACGAGGGCGGGGCCAGCGAGATCGAGGTCTCCGTTCACCAAGCCAGCGAGGCCTTCGTTCGCTTCGGCGATACGGGGCCGACGCAGAACGCCGATCGCGATCGCGTCGATGTCTCGGTCCGGGTGCGCCTGCAGGAGGCGGACGGCTACCGCGAGGCCAGCGCGAGCTGCACCTCGCTCGATCCGGCCAAGACGAGCGGCGCGCTTCGACGCGCACGGAAGCTGGCGAGTGTCTCCGAACCGAACCCCGAGCTGGCGCCGATGGGTGGCGCGGTCGAGGTGGAGCAGACGGAGCTCTCGGAAGCGACCGCGGCACATGGCTTCGAGAGCAAGGGCGCATGGGTCCGGCAGGCTCTGGCCGCTTGCCGCGTGGCCGACCTGCAGCCCGCCGGCCTGATCTCGACGCACGGCGCGGTTCGGACGATCGTCAACTCGAACGGACGCGAGGTTCAGGGTGCGACCTCGCGAGCCGGGTTCGCGCTGACCGCGCTCAGCAGCGGCGGCGAGGGCTGGGGCGGCGGCATCGCGAGCGACGTGGAAGCGCTCGACCCCGAGCAGGTCATCGAGCGCGCGGTCCGGAAGGCCAGCGCGAATCGAACTCCGCGCGCACTCGAGCCCGGCGACTACACGGTCGTGCTCGAGCCGGCGGCGGTCAGCTCGCTGCTCCTCTTCGGCAGCTACTACGGCTTCGGGGCGCGCGAGGTCATGGAGCAGTCGTCCTTCCTGTGTGGACGGCAGGGCGAGAAGCTGTTTCCCGAGGAGCTGTTGCTCGTCGACGATGCGCGCAACGCGATCTACCCGCGCCTGCCCTTCGACGGTGAGGGCAACCCGAAGCAGCGCGTCGAGCTGCTCGCGAAGGGTGCGCTCGGCAATCCCGTCACCGACCTGAACTACGCGCGCAAGCTCGGCGTTCCGTGCAGCGGGCACTCGCTCTCGCAACCGAACACACACGGACCGATGGCGGGCAACCTGGTGCTCGCGACGGGGGACAAGTCGCGCGAGGAGCTGATGGCCGGCATCGAGCGCGGGCTGCTCATCACCCAGTTCCACTACACGAACATGATCGAGCCGCGCGACCTGACCCTGACGGGCATGACTCGCAACGGCACCTTCCTGATCGAGAACGGTGAAGTGACGGACAGCGTCAAGAACCTGCGCTTCACGCAGAGCCTGGTGAAGACCCTGCAGAACGTCTCCGGAATCGGCGCGACGCCCGAAGTGACGGGCGCGCTCTTCGACGGCGAGATCGTGACGCCCTGGTTGCGCGTCGAGGGCTTTCGCTTCACCTCATCATCCGACTTCTAGAGAGCGCACGCCATGGACATGAAACTTGCACAGGCAGCAGTCGAGAGCGCACTCGCCGCGGGTGCGGACTACGCGGATGCGCGCGTGAATCACACCGTGCACGAAGAGCTCTGCATTCAGAACGGTGAAGTCGCGGCCGCCGAGTCGCCCGAAGACTCCGGTGTCGGCATTCGCGTGATGAAGGGCGGTTGCTGGGGTTTCGCAGCGGCGAGCGTGGACGACGAAGCCGGAGTCCGCGAGCTGGCGAGGCGGGCACTCCGCGTCGCGGCTGAGCTCGCTCCCGCACGGTCGGAACCGATTCGCCTCGCGCCGCTCACGGCGGGCAGCTCCACCTGGGAGACGCCCTACGAGCTCGACCCGTTCGAGGTCTCGCTGACCGACAAGCTCGAGCTCCTCCACACGGCCGAGGCCTCGATGAGCGGAGCGGAGGAGACGGTCGTCAAGACGGCCGAGATGAGCTGCCGTCGCGAGGAGCAGTGGATGGCCTCGAGCGACGGCGCCGAGCTCTACCAGAACCTGCTGCGCTGCGGCGCCGGCATCTCGACGACGGCGGCCAAGAACGGCACGGCACAGCGCCGCAGCTATCCCGCTTCCTTCGGAGGCAACCCGCGCAGCGCCGGCTTCGAGCACATTCAGGGCTTGGCGCTGGCGGCGAACGGCGAACGCATTCGCGACGAGTCCGTCCAGCTGTGCGAGGCCGAGCCGTGCCCCGCGGGCGAGCGCGACCTGATCCTGATGGGCAACCAGCTCATGCTGCAGATCCACGAGTCGGTCGGACATCCGAACGAGCTCGACCGGGTCTTTGGCCACGAGGTCGATCTCGCGGGCAGCTCGTTCGCAACGACGGAGAAGCTCGGCAGCTTTCAGTACGGCTCCGACATCGTGAACCTGGTCGCGGACTCGACGATTCCCGGCGGGCTCGACACGCGCGGTTTCGACGACGACGGCGTTCCGTCACAGCGCTGGCACGTGGTCGAGAAGGGCGTCTTCAAGGGCTACCACACGAGCCGCGAGTGGGCCGATCGAATCGGCGAAGAGACGAGCCGCGGAACCAACCGCGCCGAGGGCTGGTACAACCCGCCGATCATTCGCATCACCAACCTGTCCCTGATGCCCGGCGAGTGGGAGCTCGACGACCTGATCGCCGACACGGAGGACGGCGTGCTCCTCGACACGGTCAAGATGTGGTCGATCGATCAGCGCCGGCTCAACTTCCAGTTCACGAGTGAGATCGGCTGGGAGATCAAGAACGGCAAGAAGACGCGGATCCTGCGCGACCCGACCTACCAGGGCACGACGCCGGAGTTCTGGCGCTCGTGCGATGCGATCTGCAACCAGAGCCACTGGAACCTGTGGGGCGTGGCGAACTGCGGCAAGGGCAACCCGATGCAGGTCGCCGAGATGAGCCACGGCGCGTCGCCGGCTCGCTTCCGCAAGATGACCTTCGTCAGATAGAGCACTGCTCTTCGTCGAGGCGGTCCGCCTTGGCGAAGAGTGCTCGGGTTGCCGCGAAGCCGACAAGGAAGACGACGGTGAGCGTTGCGTACCAGACCTGGATGCCGGTGAACCAGCTGAGGTGCACGCCGAGCATCAAGAGGAACGCCGGTGCGGCCATGTAGACGTTGTGAGCTCCGCGCTCGGTCGCGAGAGCCAGGTCGGCCTGGTCGGGCTGCTCGTTCGCCTTGGTCGCCTGAATGACGCGGTTCAGCGCGGGCCAGATGTGCGACCAGGTGTTGGCGACCATCGCCGTCGCCAGCAATGCCCCGACGTGAACGAAGGCGGCGCGGTTCGACATTTCGATGACGTTGATCAGGTAGCAGGCGAAGCCGATCATGATCGCGGCCCAGCAGAGCGAGGCGAGCGCGGGGAGTCGCTTTCCGAGCGTGCGGAACAGCAGCTCGTAGAGGCCGCTCACCAGGAACAGGAGCAGGAAGGGCTGGATCCAGACTCCGATGGTCGGGCGTGTTCCGGCGAGCTCCGTCAGCGGGCGATAGAAGTAGTCGCCCGTCGTGTAGTACAGATTGAAGAGCAGGATCTGCCCGAAGGCGTAGGTGTAGAGCGCGGCGAAGCGATAGAAGAAGAGCGCGCGCGGCAGGAGGCGGAGAGTGACCGGGCGTGCGGCCTCGGGGTCGAGCGCCCTCATGAAGGGCGCGAGGGCCCAGCTGAGGAAGTAGGCCAGGCCGATCCAGACGACGGCGGAGATGACGTGCACCCAGCGAAAGAGCACGTCCATGGTGCTCGTGACGTCGGCGTCGTTCAGCTCGAGGAAGAGGGTTGCGAGGTCCAAGGTCTCAGTGCTCTCTCACTGCTCGAAGCTTACACGCAGCTCCGCGGATTCGTTCGGCTCCAGTGTCGCCTGGAGTGTCTTCGAACCGAACTTCTCGTGGAGCACCTCGACCTGGTACTGGCCTGGCGGGAGGCCCTCGATCCGAGCGACGCCGGTCGCGTCGGAGACGGCGAACCACGGATGGTCCACGACGTGTACCCAGGCGCCCATCCAGGGATGGATGTCGCACTGAATCGGGATCGAGAGCTCCGGCCTGCGAAACTCGAACTCGAGCGCGGCCGCGCCAGCGGTCTGGACCTGGTTGCTCCGGTTGTTCTTGCGAGCGGCGACGTGGACGTTGTGCAGCAGGTCGTCCTCGTTCTCGACCAGCAGTTGCGCTCCGACCTGAACGCCGAGGACGTGCGGTCTGTAGACGCAGCCACGCTGGGTCAGGACCGTCGGCGTCTCCGGCGGGGCGGGTGCGATCCAGCCCTCGTGCCCGGAGGTGATTCGGACGAGCGCGCCGGCCAGCTTGCCGTCGGCGACGACGACGAACTCGGAGTAGACCGGAGTGCCGTGGTCGCAGGCAGGTTCACGGCCGATGTCCAGCTCGCGCGGGGGTGGTGCTTCGCCTTCGAGCTCGACGACGATCCGCAGCGAGCCGGTCGCACTCGGGTCGATCGGCGCGCGCTCGATCGGAGCCTCGCTCGCACTCTCCGCAGAGGCGGCCGCGTCCTCCGACGGAGTGCAGGCGGTCAGATGGCCAAGAGTGGCGAGGCCAGTTAGGAGCAGAGCATGCTGTGTGATTCGCATCGAGCTCGGAATTCCAGCGGGCGAGCGGGCGGGGCGCCGCGTCGAGAGGGCGGAGAGGTTACCATGCCGCCCCCGGTTCGCCTCCGCTGGCGAATCGAGACTCCGCGCTCTCACCAGAGCAGCTCACTCGATCCCTTCTCCATGACCAGACGAGTCCTTGTAACCGGAGCGAGCCGCGGCATCGGTGCCGCCATCGCACGCGAGCTCGCCTCCGCTGGCTTTCGCATCACGCTCAACTACAGGAGCGGCGAGGCCGAGGCGCAGGCCGTGGCCGCGGAGATCGAGAGCGCTGGCGGAGAAGCCCAACTCCTCGCCTTCGACGTCTCCGATCGCGCCGCGACCGAAGCGGCGCTGAACGACGACCTCGAGAGGAATGGTGCCTACTGGGGGATCGTCTCCAACGCCGGAGTCGTTGCCGATAGCCCGCTGGCCGGAATGCCGCCGGAGGATTGGGACCGCGTCCTGCGCACGAACCTCGACGGCTTCTACAACGTCTTGCATCCGCTCCTGATGCCACTCGTGCGCCTGCGCGACGGCGGGCGAATCGTCTCGATCTCGTCGGTCTCCGGGCTGCTGGGGACGCGCGGTCAAGCCAACTACGCAGCCTCCAAAGCGGGCATCATCGCGGCGACTCGCTCGGTCGCGAAAGAGCTGGCCAAGCGCAAGATCACGGCCAACGCCGTCGCTCCGGGTTTCGTCTCGACCGACATGGTCGCCGAGCTCGACGAGAAGGAGATGGCCAGCGGAGTTCCGCTCGGCCGAGTCGGCAGACCCGAAGAGGTCGCTGCGGCCGTCGCCTTCCTCTTCTCGGAAGGCGCGGCCTACATCACCGGCCAGACTCTGGCCGTCGACGGCGGCCTCACCTGAGTCCGCGCTAGACCGTCGTGTCCGCGTCGTCCTGGACGGGCGACTCGGTAGGCGTCGGAGCGGGCAGTGCGGCCCGCGGATTCTCTGCGAGCAAGCGAGCACAAGTCTCGATGAGCGCCTGGCGATCCACCGGCTTCGTGATGTAGTCGTCACAGCCGGCCTGCACGCACTTGTCGCGATCGGTCGTCATGGCGTGAGCCGTCAGTGCGACGATCGGCGTCCGGACACCCTTCGCACGGAGCTGGCGCGTGGCTTCATAGCCGTCCATCACGGGCATCTGCATGTCCATCAGAATCAGGTCATGCGGCGTGCCTTCAGCGGTCGCTGCTTCAACAGCGTCCACGGCGATCTGTCCGTTGCCCGCGACCGTGACGGTCGAGCCGGCCTTCTCGAGCATCGTCCGTATCAGGAGCTGGTTGACGGCGACGTCTTCGACGACGAGGACCGAGCCGAGCACCTGGTTCGGGTTGCCAGCGGGCTTCGGGCTGGTCGACGCGCTGGCCGAGCTCCCGCCGCTCGCGGGTGCAGCCTCGCTGGGCGCGTGCGCTGTGATCTCGAGAGTCAGGTCGAAAGCGCTGCCCTTGCCGACTTCGCTCTCGAGGGTGACCTCACCGCTGAGCGCGTTCGCCAGGCGCTGGCTGATCGCAAGACCGAGGCCGGTACCGCCGACGTGACGTGTCATCGAGGAGTCGACCTGAGTGAAGGGCTCGAACAAGCCCTCCTGGTTCTCCGGGCTGATTCCGGGGCCGGTGTCGAGGACACGGAACCGCAGGCCGGGCTTCTGCTCGTTCGTCTGCTGACAGGACAGCTGCAGTTGCACGGAGCCTTCGGAGGTGAACTTCAGTCCATTGCCGATCAGGTTGAGCAGGATCTGGCGCAGGCGGTTCGGATCCGTCTGGATGCTCTCGGGCAGGCCCTCGCCGAGCTGGAGATCGAGCTCGAGGCCCTTGTCCGACGCGTCGCGCTGGCTGATCGAGATGACCTCTTTGCAGAGCTCGATGGGGGAGACCTGCTCGTTGACGATGAAGAGCTTCCCGGCCTCGATGCGCGAGATGTCCAGCACGTCGTCGACGATCATCAGGAGGTGCTTGCCGCTCTGGTTGACGGTCTGCATGAATCCGTTCTGCTCTTCGTTCGGATCGATCGTCTCGAACAAGAGGTCCAGGTAGCCCAGGATCGCGTTCATGGGCGTGCGAATCTCGTGGCTCATGTTGGCCAAGAAGTCCGACTTGGCCCGGCTCGCCGCACGCGCCGCTTTGTTGGCCTCTTCGAGCGCGCGGTTGGTGGCGGCCTGTGCCAGCGCAAACTCGCGCGCCTCGCGCTCGGCCTCACCGAGCTGCAGCAAGCGGTCATGCTCCTGACGGCGCATGTTCCATTTGTTCGTGAGCGCGGAAGCCATTTGCCGAACCTCGACGGGCTCGAAGGGCTTCTTCAGAATCAGGAGATTGTCGTTCGCGCCAAGCCGCTCGATGATCTCCTCGAACGAGTAGTCGGCGAATGCCGTACAGATGACGACCTGCAGGTCGGGTTGGATCTGCCACAGGCGCTCGATCGTCTCGACGCCGTCCAGACCGGGAGGCATGCGAACGTCGACGAAGGCCATCGCGAACGGCAGCTGGTTGCGCCGGGCCTGCATGGCCATGTTGATGCCCTGCTCACCCTGCGTGGCCGAGGCCAGCTCGAAGTCGGGGATCGAAGAGTCCTTCTCTTCCGACTTGCCCAGGAAGGCCGAGCGGGCGGTTCCATTCGAAGACGCTGCCGAGCTGACCAGGATCTTCCTGAAGTCCGTGTGGATGTCTTCGTTGTCATCGATGACAAGAACTCTGCGGTTGACTGACTCGTCCATTGGGGATTATGCCGCGACAGCGACGCGCGCCTCTTTTGCCGGAAGTTCCAGAATGAAGGTCGCGCCTCTACCTTCGCCTTCGCTCTCTACGGTCAGAGAGCCTTTCATCTCGGTCGCTGCGTTAGCGGACACATGCAGACCGAAGCCGTGACCGTTCTTCGAGGTCGTGAACCCGTGCCCGAAGATTCGGGTGAGGTTCTCCTCGCTGATTCCCTTGCCAGAGTCTTTCACTCGGATCTTGAGGCGATCGCCCTCGAAGCGTTCGAGTGAGACCTTCAAGCGCTTCACGCGCGTGTTGCTCTCGTCCATCGCACCGATCGCGTTCTTGACCAGGTTGACCAGGATCTCCATCAGCTTGTGGCGATCGATCTCGACCTTGCCAATCTCCTCGAAGTCGCGTGTGACCTCGACGTCGCTGCCTTTGCCTGCCTGCTGGCAGATGACGATGGCCGCGTCGATCTGTTCGGCGACATTGGTCGGCTCGAGCACACCCTGACGACCCGCGAAGGTCTGCTGAGAGCGAACCAGCTCGCCGATGTGCTCGACGCCCCGGTTCATTCCGTTGAGCTCGGTCAGGATGCCCGCTTTGCCTGCCTGAAGAGCGCTCGCGAGGTCGTCGAGGAAGGGCAGGAGGTGCTTGCCTTGCTCGTCGTTCTGAACGAAGTCGCCGAGGTTGCCTTCGTGTTCGCGCAGGACGTCGCGCATGGCGATCAGGTCATCGACGGGGAGCTGCTCGGTATTGCGCGTCACGAGGTTGGCGGAGACGTTGACGCTGTTGAGCACGTTTCCGACGTTGTGCAAGACGCCGGTTGCGATCTCGCTCATGCCCGCCAGACGCGAGGTCTTGATCACTTCTTGTTTCGAGACCTCGAGCTTTCCGAGCATGCTGTCGAACTCGTTCGAGAGCACACCGATCTCGTCGGTGCGGTCCATGCTGGTGCGGAGAGAGGTGTCGTCCGTCAGGCCGATCTGGGTGGCGTTGTGCGTCAGCTGGGAGAGCGGGCCGATCACGATGCGCGTCAGGAGGCGAACCAGCACGAACATGATTAAGAGGCCCGTGCCGATCGTGGAGAGCAGGCCGTAGTTGACCGAGCGCTCGCCGCGTTTCGTGATCTCCGGCTCGATGTCTGCGCGCACGAGAATCGTGGGCGCTCCGCGAAGGTCCGCGATGGTCGAGTAGACCTGAATCTCACCGTCCTCGGCGCGGTCGTGGACCAGGCCCGAAGCCGACGTGATCTCGTCCAACAGGTGGCGCTTGTTGGCAGCCAGAGGTGCCGCTTCCACGGGCCACAGGCTGAACTGGACCTGCTCGCGATCCTCCATGTACTGGACCAGCTCCTCGTCCAGGAATCGGCCGAGGACGACGATCCCCGGGGCGGTGTTCGGGTCATCTGCGGGCACGGCGTGCGAGCCGACGAGGAGCGCGCCGTGCTCGGTCATGAGCAAGCCGCTGATCGAGTCGCGCTCTCGGGACATCTTCAAGACGGGGTGCTGCGGAGAGAGCCGCTGTGCCGGCCAGCCACGCAGCTCGGTCGGCTCGCCCGTGACGGGGTCCTCGACGCGTGCGCTCAGCACCTGTCCGCTGGCATCGCAGATGTAGACGAGGTGCAAGTCGCGTTCGCCGAGTGATCCGCTCCCCAGCATCGTGCTGGACGAGCTCGCCGCACGCCCGCCGACCACCTCGATGACTTCGTTCGTAGCGGCCCAGTCCTCGGCGCGCTGCTCGAGCGCACTCTGCTCGCCTTCGAGCGCCTTGACGACACGCTGCAGGTCCTTGCTCGCCTCGCGCTCTTCGAGATCGCGGAAGCTGCCGCCAACCATCTCGCGCTGAATCAAGTTGTCGCCGACGGAGAACACGCCAACGACGATCGCGAGGATCAGCAATATCTTCGAGCGAAGCGACATGGAGACACTCTTAGCCAACGCGGCGCAGGTTCGCGGGGTTGTGGCGATCCTCGTCGCCAGCTTGCTCCGCTTCGTCTGCCGCATCGCCTTCGAGAGTCTCGACCGCTTCGTTGATCAGCGCGCATAGCTCGACCAGCTCATCGCCGTTGCGGATGTAGCAGGTGCCGGGCTTCTCGCCGCGAATGATCGCGCCGAGGTGCTGTTCGAATCGATAGATGGGGCCGGCGATTCGGAAGGTGAGGGTGACTCCGACGATGACGGTCGCCGGCAGCAAGATGAGGAAGGAGACCATCAGTACTGTCGCGAGCAGGGACGGAGTCTCCGCGGTCAGGACCGTTGCATCGGACGGGAGCTTGCCAGCGAGCTCGGTGAGCTGCTGGGCGAGCAGGAGATACTGCAGCAGCATCCCAAGAACCAAGATACCTATGAATGAGCCGATCAGCTTCCACTGGAGCCGGGGCTTGATGATGCGCTTGCGACGCTTGTAGGTGGGCTTGGACATGGGTCTCGGGGACTGCGGTTCTTCCCTTCGGTCGTCACCTGGAGCAGGCAGACTTGAGGTTCGGGCGCGAACCGGGGAAACGAATCAGAAACGGGAAGGGGTGCTGGAAAAGAGTTCCCGATGTGGGGGCTTTGCACATTGCCGCAGGCGCAGTGAGCTCGGATCAGTGGCGCGGAATGATGCGGAAGGTCAAGCGCGAGACCGCTGCTTTGGCGGCCGCTCGGACGTCCTCGTCGGGATCATCGAGGAGCTCCTGCAAGCCGGCACGCGCACCTTCAGCGCCCAGGTTGCCGAGCGTGATACAGGCCATGCGCCGCAGAGAAGGCTCGTCGCGGTCGAGGACTGTGAGCAGCGCCGTCGCGAGCTCTTCGCGGTAGAGCGAGTGCATCGAGACGAGCTGGATCGCGGCGGCGACACGGCCCGGATTCGGTTGCCTGAGGTCGTCGAAGACTCGCGAGGCCTCGTTGCGCCACCAGCGCTTCTCCTCGTCGTACCAGATCTGCCAGGCTTCCGCGTTGGCCCCGAAGTTGTGTGCCGTGATCGAGACGAGTGCGTTGAGCGCAACCGGTTTGGTTCGCGGATTGTCCTCCCGCAGCAGGCCGATCAGCTGCTCGATAGCGCCTTCGTCGCGTAGAGCCCCGAGCGTCTGCGCCGCGGCTTGCACCAGGAAGTGGTCGTGGCTGAACAGGAATGCGCGGACGTTTCCGCAGACATACTCATCGGTGGTTCCGCGCCCCGAGCTGGCCAGGTCGCCGATCGAGCGCAGGACGTAGCTGTCCGACTCGGGCGCGAGCGAGAGGAGCCCGCTGAGTACGGCGAGCTTCTCCGTCGTGTTCGCACGACTGATGCGCTCCAAGAGCTTGGGGCGCAGGGACGCGTGGCAGTTCTGATAGAGCCGCCTCACGCGCATGACCGCGCCGGGATCGCGCTCGAAGATCTTCGCGATGGCGTAGCCGAAGGGGACGCGAACCGAGTCGGTGGGGGAGCTGCCGGTCGGCGCGGCGAGCTGGCCGATCAGAACGAGGTCGTCGACATCTCCCACGCCGCCGAGGAGCTTCAGCGCGTTCAGCCGCGTGCGCTCCTTGTACTTGGCGTCCGCGAACTTGGCGACGTGTGCGCGAATCGCGACCGGAGGATAGGCCGCGAAGGCGCCCCAGACCGCTCCGCGAATGTCCTCGGCGAGCAGGGTCGCCGTCTCTCCCGAAGGGATGATTCCCGTGTCGAGGACGGCGAAGAGAATCGGAATCACGTCGGGGCTGAACTCGCTCAGCGAGCGCATCAGCTGCGGTGGGTCGATCTGCTCCGCCTCGGTGGCGTCGCGGAGCAGCTGCATGAGCCGCTCGGCTTCGCTCGGTTCGTCCTCACTCGCGGCGATCGGCGCGGCGAAGACGACCAGAGCCGCGAGAGTCAGCGATACGAATCGCTCCCATCGGCTGCGGAGCCCTGTCACGCGCGTATTCATGGGCTTCTATTGCAGCCCGCTCAGCGTGGCAAACTGCGCTGGCGTCAGGGCATTTTGAGCGGCCTTGAGAACGTCGGATGCGAGACCCGGTGAGTTCGCCGCCAGGACGTCGGCGATATCCTGAGAGGTCACCGTAGGAGTCCTGGCAAGCTCGGCGAGGACCTTTGGACTTGCGGGACTGTTCGCCAAGAAGACTTCTTTCACGATCGCGCTCGGCAACGGGACATCTAATTTTAGAAGCTTTCGAAGAGTACTAATAGGCAGAGGCGACTCTGCCAAGAGCATGGTGCGAAGCGCTGCAGGGTCGTACTTCAAGACCTCGACTTGGTCGATCAGGCTGTCGATGCTGCCAGAACCCGAATTTTTCGATCCGGCCAGCATCTGCCCGGATGCCACCACGACATCTCCGTCTCGCGTGAGGTCCGTAACCGATAGGACGTTGTTCCAGTCAAACGTGTCCTCGGTGCCGGTGAAGGATTGGGCAAACCCTCCCGAGTCGACGTAGTCAATCTCGATCGGTTGCGCGACGTGAGCGTCGGCCGGGCTCAGCAAAACGGTCGGATCGACGCCCAGGCGGACGAACGGGTTTCCGCCGCCCTTGCCGTCGTTGATCAGCTCGACGATGCGCCAGGAGAGCAGCGTCGGCTTGGCCAGGTCGTTCACATACTCATCGATGTACTGGTCGAAGTGCAGCTTGGGCGGACCGCCGAAGGTGATCTGGCCGGCGGCCAGAGAGCCGAACAGCTCGAAGCCCTCCGGCAGGACCAGCGAGGCGTCCGGTGCATAGATCATTCCGTGAACCGGCGTGCCAGCAGGCAGTGAGATCGGTGACTCCGGCTCGGCCGAGATCTGCAGGCTCAAGTCGGTCGGATCCTCGGAGAGGTTCGAGAGGCTCGCGCTCGGCGCGATCGTCGCATCGCTCGTGACGTGGATCGTGACCGGTCCACCGCTCGTGTCCAAGGTCAGCGAGGCTCCCGCTGCCATGGTCAGCGTCTCCAGTACGAGGACCGTGGGGCCCTCGACGATCACTTCGGCGCCGCGTCCGATCGAGAGGTTCGGGAGCGCTGCCTTGACTGGTAGAACGAGGAGCGGACTGTTACCCGTGTGCGTCACGCCTTCGAGCGTGGCGAGCGAGGGGACTTGAATGTCGGGTAGCTCGACCTCGAGGGTCGAGGCGTCCGTCGAGCCGGTAACGGTGACCGTTCCGGTCTCGGTGAGAATTCCAGTCGTACCGGGAGTGACGTCTCCTTCGATGACGGTGGGCAGCTCTTCGGTTCCGGTGATCGTGATGTCGCCGCCCGCGCCAACACGCCCCAGGAACTCGGGCTCTTCAGCAGCGGGCTCTTCGCCACCGCCGAGAACTTCACCCGGTCCAGCAATCGGCAACGCCGCAGCGAGCAGTGCACCGCCGCCGAGAGCGGGCGCCTTTGGTGTCGGCTCCTCGACCTGCTCCCCGAACTCCAAGAGAAGCGCATCGATGTCGACTTCCTTCTTTCCACTGATCGCACCGTCGTCGCCATAGCCCAAACGAGAGTCGTAGGCGTCGAGCACCGTACCGGGCGGAAGGTCCAGGTCGCCACCCGAGTGGACACCGAGGTTGGCCACGCTCGACTCGCCCTTCGTGACCACGATCGCGAGGGTTGCCGTTCCGGTTGCGACCATCGCCGTGCTCTCGAGCCGGATGAAGTCGCCCGAGTCCGTAGCTTCCACCCAGAACAGGCCGTCCCCGAACTTCGCGGGCTCGGCTTCACTGCCGACCGCGCCGGTCTTGCGGAGCTGGACGGCTGTCCAGGCTTCGGAGAGGGCGGCTTCCGCCACGTAGAAGGCGCGCATGCGGTCGCGCATCTGGACTTGGCGCCGAGAGACGGAGGTCGAGAGCTGAAGGAAGGCCGCGGCGAGGCCAGCGACGGTGGCTACCGCAACCAGGGCAAGCACGAGGACTCCTCCCGCATTGCTGCGAGCGGGGAGCTGGCTTCCCAGACCGCGGGAGCTGCCCGAGGTCGGTCGTGTGATGCGTGCGCTTTCGTGTGCTGCTTTCGAACTCATAGTTTCCTCCAAGCCTGAGCGACTCAGACTCTGTGGCTGCTTCGTCAGTTGCGAATCGTGACAACGGTCTCGACAGCTTGTGTGATCGATTCTCCGCCGGAGGTCAGGCGCTCCAGGCAGAGCCGGATGGTCACCGCGTCCTTGCGGACGACGAAGGACAGGCCCTTTTCGTCGAAGACTCCGTTGTTGTTGTCGTCGAGTGCGTTGGCGAGCTCACCCTCGAAGAACGGGCGAACGATGTTGCACCAGGCCACTCGCCGCTCTTCGGGCGCGTCCGGGTTCTTCCGCCAGATGACCTGAGTCTCGTCCGCGGACAGGCTGATCTTCTCGGGATCGTCGTAGATGATCTCGCCGTCGGCATCGACGCCCAGGTTGAGGAAGTACTGGAGCTCGGTGGTGAAGATCGGAGACGAGGGATCGGGGAACAGCGTGTCGCGATCCGCTCCCATGATGGCGTAGGTGATCTGGTCGAGCGTGCGGCGGGCCTGGTCCTCGAGCGACATGACATTGGAGTCGTTGTCGTAGGCCTCGTTGGCCGAGTTCATCACCATGATGGCCTTGACCGCGACGATGGCGAACAGCGCCATGGCGATGATGAGATCCAGCGTGGAGAGCCCCGTCTCGCCGTGGAAGCGAGCGCTCTGTCGATTCGAGGCACGCATTACTTTCGGATCTCCGCAAACATCGTGAAGAACTGGACGTGGCGCTCGCCGTAGCGACCGAGCCAGTCGACCTCGACCTTGATCGGGAGCAGGACGTAGTCGGTGGAGTGATCTTGATCGTCGACGATGCTGTCGCCGTTGAGGTCGCGGGGCAGGCCGAGGTCTTCATCGACGGAGTCTTCGCGAAGCTGCGCAACCCCACCGGCCGGAGTGATCGTGGGGAAGCTGATCGTTCCAACCATGCCGTCGAGCGCGGTCTCCAGTGGATCGAAGCCCTCGACCGCAAAGCGATTGCCGGGCGCCGTTCCAGCGCCACCTGGATCGTCGTTCGGGTCGGCGTTGTACAGCGCGAAGATGTCGCCGAGCTCCTCGTTCCGCATCTCCTCGAGCACGACCCGAACAGCCTGCGAAGCGGCCGGGAAGTCGTGGTTCATGACTCGCTGGCGCGACGTCGACGCAACCATCGTCGAGAACAGACCGACGGCCACGGTCATTACCGCAACGGCGATCACGGACTCGAGCAGAGTGACTCCGGCGCGGGAGCCTCTGTGGGTGTGGTTCGAAATCTTCAACGGCTGAGGAAGTGAGGAAGCGATATGACCTCGCGTCTCTTGAAGCCGCTGGGCACCGAGAGATCGAGGAGATCGCATTGGCACCTTTCGGATTCGTCAGTACCGAGACCTTCGAGCACCTCGGTTTTGTTTAGAGAAACTTTTTCAGCCCGCTCTCCAACCTCGCGAAGCCTCGCAGCGCGCGCGAATCCAAGGGTTGTGTAAGCGGTTCGATCCGTACACACAGTTCGAATCCGCTCGCGTAGGGATCGGTCGTGGAAGGGACGGCTTCACCTCCGTCCATCCACCGTCCCACGGGGAGTCCCCGAGCTCGAACTCCGGCTTGACCGGCCTTCGAGCACGAATCGCGGGGCTGCTGCTTGGGTTAGCGGGCGTCGCACTGGATGGGGTGCGGCGCCCGCGCTTCATCGACCCCGCACGCCGCCGCTCATTTGGCGATCAAGAGGGCAGGTGTCGGTGGTCTCTGGCAGGAGCCCTGCGTACACTCCGCGCTTCTCCGCCCCGCCCAGAGACGTCCATGAGCCCCGAATCGAAGAATCGTCCGTACCCGGAGGTCGTCGCCTCACCCAGCTTCCCGGAGATCGAGCGTCGGATTCTCGCGCGCTGGGAGGAGGACCGCACCTTCGAGGCCTCGGTGGAGAACCGTAAAGACGCCGAGGAGTTCGTGTTCTATGACGGTCCGCCCTTCGCGAACGGCTTGCCGCACTACGGGCACCTGCTCACCGGGTATGTAAAGGACATCATCCCGCGCTACCAGACCATGCGGGGCAAGCGCGTCGAGCGCCGTTTCGGCTGGGACTGTCACGGCCTGCCCGCGGAGATGGAGGTCGAGAAGGAGATCGGTTTCTCCGGTCGCCGCGCCATCACCGACTACGGCCTCGACAAGTTCAACGAGCACTGTCGAACGTCGGTCATGAAGTACGCCGGCGAGTGGGAGCACTACGTCAAGCGGCAGGCGCGCTGGGTCAGCTTCGACAACGCCTACCGCACCATGGACATCTCTTACATGGAGAGCGTCATGTGGGCCTTCAAGCAGCTCTGGGACAAGGGCCTGGTCTACGAGGACTACCGGGTCATGACCTACTCCTGGGCCGCGGAGACGACCGTCTCGAACTTCGAGACGCGCATGGACAACTCCTACCGCGAACGCCAAGACCCGGCCGTGACCGTGCGCTTCCGCCTGACGCCGCAGGACGGCGAGACCGTTCCGCTCGACCTCTGCGCCTGGACCACGACGCCCTGGACGCTGCCGTCGAACCTCGCCTTGGCGGTCGGTCCCGACATCGAGTACACGCTCTACGAACAGGACGGAGCGCGCTTCGTTCTCGGCGCGGGTACGACAGCCAAGTACGAGAAGGAGCTCGTCGACGCCAAGCCGGTCGGGACGCTGCGCGGCAGCGACCTCGTCGGTCGCACCTACGAGCCGCTCTTCCCTTACTTCGCCGGGCACCCGAACGCGTTCCGCGTGCTCGCCGCCGAGTTCGTCGACACGGAAGAGGGGACCGGTGTCGTGCACATGGCGCCCGGCTTCGGTGAAGAGGACCAGCGCGTCTGCCGTGAACACGACATCGACCTGGTCTGCCCGGTCGACGATCGCGGCGAGTACACCGCCGAGGTCACCGACTACGTCGGGCAGAACGTGCTCGAGGCGAACAAGCCGATCATTCGTCGCCTGAAAGAAGAGGGCAGGCTCGTCAAGCACGAGACCTACCTGCACAACTACCCGCACTGCTGGCGGACGGACGAGCCGTTGATCTTCAAGGCCATGGAGTCGTGGTACGTGAAGGTGACCGACTTTCGCGACCGCATGGTCGAGCTGAACAAGTCCACCAACTGGATCCCCGAGCACATCGGCGACGGGCAGTTCGGCAAGTGGCTCGAGGGCGCGCGCGACTGGTCGATCAGTCGCAATCGCTTCTGGGGTTCGCCGATTCCGGTCTGGAAGAGCGACGATCCCGCCTATCCGCGCATCGATGTCTACGGCAGCCTCGACGAGCTGGAGGCCGACTTCGGCGTGCGCCCGACCGACCTGCACCGCCCGGCCATCGACGAGCTGACACGCCCGAACCCCGACGACCCGACCGGCAAGAGCACCATGCGCCGCGTGCCGGACGTGCTCGACTGTTGGTTCGAGTCGGGCTCGATGCCGTTCGCTCAAGCACACTATCCCTTCGAGAACAAGGAGGCCTTCGAGGAGCACTTCCCGGCCGACTTCATCGTCGAGTACGTCGCGCAGACGCGCGGTTGGTTCTACACGATGCAGGTCTTGTCGACGGCGCTGTTCGATCGGCCGCCCTTCCAGAACGCGATCTGCCACGGCGTGGTCGTGGACAACGAGGGCAAGAAGCTCAGCAAACGCCTGCGCAACTACCCGGACCCGGAAGAGGTCTTCGAGACGCGCGGCTCCGACTCGCTGCGTTGGTTCCTGTGCTCCTCGACGATCCTGCGCGGCGGAGACCTGCAGATCGACAAGGAAGGCACGGCGATCGGTGAAGCGGTTCGCCTCGTGATCAACCCGATCTGGAACGCGTACTACTTCTTCTGCATGTACGCGAACGCGGACGGCGTGAAGGCAACCTGGCGCGCGGACCAGACCTCGGTTCTCGACCGGTACGTCCTCGCCAAGACCAGGCAGCTGGTCGAGCGCTCCGAAGCCTCACTGGATGCCTACGACATCCCGGGGGCTTGCGCTGAGGTGCGCAGCTTCCTGGACGCGCTCAACAACTGGTACATCCGCCGCAGTCGCTCGCGTGCCTGGAAGCACGAGGTCGACGACGACAAGCGGGACTTCTACGACACGCTCTACACCGTGCTCGAGACACTCTGCCGCGTCGTCAGTCCGCTGTTGCCGCTGATCAGTGAAGAGATCTACACTTCGCTCACCGGCGAGAAGAGTGTGCACCTGATGGACTGGCCCGACGCCTCGAAGCTGCCGTCGGAGGACGAGCTGGTCGAGAGCATGGACCAGGTTCGCGGCGTCTGCTCGACCGCACTCGGCTTGCGCGAGGATCATCGTCTGCGCGTGCGCCTGCCCCTGGCCTCGCTCACGATCGCCGGCGCCAACCCCGATCGCTTGCTCCAGTTCGCCGACCTGATCCGCGACGAAGTCAATGTGAAGTCGGTCGAAGCGACCCGTGACATCGAGGCGCTCGGCTCCTTCCAGCTCAAGGTAGATGCGCGCGCCGTTGGGCCGCGCCTCGGCAAGGAGATGAAGACCGTGATGAAGGCCTCGAAGAGCGGCGAGTGGAAGTCACTCGACGACGGACGGGTGGAGCTCGCGGGAGTCGTGCTCGAGGAGAACGAGTTCACGCTTCAGCTGGTCGCACGCGAGGGTCTCGAAGGACTCGCGGTTCAATCGCTCGCTTCGAACGATGGCGTGGTCGGACTGAACGTGGTCACGACTCCGGAGCTGGAGTGCGAGGGGGTCGCCCGTGACGTGGTTCGCGCTATTCAGCAAGCGCGCAAGGACGGAGCGCTCTCGGTGACCGACTTCATCGCCCTGAGGCTGCAGGCCTCCGACTCGATCGCGAATGCCGTGAACACGCACATCGACTACCTGCGCGAGCAGGGGCTCATCAAGGAAGTCAGCTTCGGCGAACCGGAGAGCGGCGACATCGTCAGCACTTCCGAGCTCCCCGCCGGCAAGCTTCAGATCGCACTCGCCCGCAGCTAAGTGGGTGCGACTCAGTGGCTCCGCGCTACTGGTAGGTGCTGAGCCACTGTTCGAAGAGTCGCACGACCGGCTCGAACCAGACTCCGTCGAAGGTCCCGCCTTCGCCGAAGACGATCGGTTGCCCGGTCGGGTCGCCACCCGTGGCGTAGGTGCCGGTCGCTCTGCCGCCGATCGCGTAGTAGCCCTTCGCGATTCCGCCGAAGGCCAGGTAGCCCATGGCCATGCCGCCGAGCGCGATCACTCCGATGGCGCCACCGCCACTGGCGAAGGTTCCGAGCGCGAAGCCACCCAGCGCCATCAACGCGCCAATCGAGAGGCCGCCGAAGGAGACCAGCCCGGCTGCGATCCCGCCGAAGGCAAAGCCGCCCAGCGCGATGTCTCCAATCGCGATCCAACCCTTCGCGATGCGAACACCGGGACGGCGTTGGCGCGAGCCCAGATCGACGTAGACGTGTACGAGGGGCAACCCGAGAAACTTGGCGGTCGACTTGTACTCACCGGTGTGCGTCGAGGCGCGAAAGCTGGCCCACGTGCGTCGGATCGGGCCGCCTTCTCTGACGCGCGCGTCGGTGGTCTCGCCGTTCGCCAGCCTGCGCAGGTCGAGTGCGAACTCGCGCGCGGTGGGGTAGCGCTCCTCCGGCATACGCGCCATCGAGCGACGCGCGATCGCTTCGGACTGAACCGTACACTCGGGAGAGAGCTGACCGAGCGCGCGCGGAACCTTGGTCTTGATCGCTTCGAGAACCGCGAGCGCCGTGTTGCCCTCGAAGGGCCTCCGACCGGAGAGCGCCTCGTAGAAGGTGACTCCTAGGCTGTAGACGTCGGTGCGCTCGTCCACCCGCGCCTCGATCGTGTGCGCCTGCTCGGGCGACATGTACCAGGGCGTGCCGATCGTGTCGCCCGACATGGAGAGCGCGGGGTCCGCACCCGCCTTGGCCAACCCGAAGTCCGCGACGACCGCCTTGCCGTCCTTTCGAAGCAGAATGTTCGAGGGCTTGATGTCGCGGTGGACGATTCCGATCGTGTGGGCCGCTTCGAGTGCTTGCGCCACGCTGGCGAGGATGGCGGCGACACACTCCTCGTAGGTGTTTCCGAGAGTGGCCAGGTGCTGGATGTCCGCAGCCCTCGCCAGGTCGGCAGGGGACCAGGGACGCTCTTCGGGCAGGTTGGCAAGGGCTTGCGCAAAGGTCTTGCCCTCGATGTATTCCATCGCGATGTAGTGAAAGCCGTTGGCTTCGCCGACCGCGTGGATCTGAACGATGTTGGGGTGGTTGAGGCGCGCGACGGCGAGGCCTTCGCGACGGAAGCGATCGATGTGGCGTTGCTCGATCGCGAGGGCCGGGCGCAGAAGCTTGAGCGCGATGGGGCGGCGCAGGTCCTCCTGTTCGGCGAGCCAGACCGTCGCCATGCCGCCGCGTCCAATCTCTCGAATGAGGCGGAAGCCATCCAGGACGGTTCCAGCCGTGAGCGGCGTTGACGCCGACGGCGCGTGGGCGAGTCCGACCTGCAACATGCGCAGGCTGCGCTCGAGCGCTGGACGCGCTTCCTCGGGAACGCGGGCCAGGAAGACCTCTGGGTCAGGATTGAAGCCCCGGGTCAGCTCGTCCGAGTACTCGGAAACGACCCGGTCCAACAGTTCGTCGAGGGATTCGCTTTGCATGTCTGAATCGAGCGTAGGGGATCCCGGCAGTCGCCGCGAATTCTGCTATTTCTCCCGTGCGGCCTGATCCCAGGCTTCCAGAGCGCGGCGATACAGAGAGTGAATCGCGGTCTCGGACCTCCCCATGCGCACTCCGGTCTCCTTGGCCGACTTGCCCTCGAACTGCCGAAGTCCCAGAACACGGCGGTGATCGGGCTCCAGCTGGCGATAGGCCTCGAGCATTCGCGTGTGGGCTTCCGCCTCGGCGACGTGGGTCGCCGGGCCCGGCCCGAGGCTGACGACCTGGCTCTCCGCAGCGCCATGGACCTGACTCCAGTCTGCGCGAACCAGTGGCATCGTTCGGCCGTCGCGCTTGGCGGCGCGAATACTGCGCGCCACATCGACGACGACGTTGCGAGAGATCTGGGCCAAGAGCGCATAGAGCTCGGCGTCGCCGGGGCCGAAGGGCGGCAGTCCCGCAGAGCGCGTCACCGCGCGGAGGAAGACTTCCTGCACGAGATCATCGACCTCGGTTCGAGCCAGGATGGCGCGGCCCGCCAGGTGATGAACCAAGAGCCGCAGGCGATTCTCCAGCGCCATCAAGCGCCCGCCTTGGGAGGGCTCGTTCGCGGAGCTGGGTTCGGGGAAGCTCATGCGGGTCTTGGCTACTGGACTGCGAGATGGGGACGCTGGGGAATGGAGGCCGGGCTCAGTCTCCGCGAGATCGGAGTGTTCTGCACGGATTCGTTCAGAGGGTGCGCTCGCTCGCTCAGTTTTGCGGGCGCCCGGGCTGTCGAACGACCGGATTTTGCGGGGGGAGTGCTATGCTGGGCGGGTGGTGACTTCGGTGCAACCTCTCAGCATCCAACCTACTCTCCGGGAATAACAGGGACTTATGGGCGAGCAAGATATCTCCCTGAAAGCGGACAGCGACAAGATGCGCTCCTTCACGCGCGCGCTTCTCGAGGACGTGCAGGCGCTGGCGGACATGCTCGATTCGGGACGAATCGAGTCGGGCGTTCGCCGCATCGGTGCCGAACAGGAGGTCTTTCTGGTCGACGACAGCATGCGACCGGCTCCCGTCGCCTTTCGAATGCTGGAGACGGAGGAAGGCAAGCAGTTCGCTCCCGAGCTGGCGCAGTTCAACATCGAGATCAACCTCGAGCCGCACAAGCTGGGCGGCAATTGCCTCTCCCTGATGGAGGGGGAGCTCAACGACAAGCTCGGCATCGTCCGCAAGCTCGCGAAGTCTTTCGAAGCCAAGGCGCTCCTGACCGGAATCCTCCCGACCCTCGAGCAGTCGCACCTCGGGCTCGAGTACATGACGCCGATTCCGCGCTTCCACCAGCTGAATCAAGTCATGAGCGACTTGCGCGGCGGCGACTTTCGCACGCACATCAAGGGTGTCGACGAGCTCGATATCCTGCACGACAACGTGATGCTGGAGGCCTGCAACACGAGCTTCCAGATCCACTTCCAAGTCGGCGGCGATGAGTTCGTCGATCTCTACAACCTGGCTCAGCTGGTCACTGCCCCGGTCATCGCGGCCGCGGTGAACTCGCCTGTCTTCCTCCGTCACCGCCTCTGGAAGGAGACGCGCGTCGCTCTCTTCCAGCAGTCGCTCGACGTTCGGTCAGCAGCGCACACCGCGCGCGGCCGCAGAGCGCGAGTGACCTTCGGCGACCGCTGGCTCGAGGGTTCCGTGCTCGAGATCTTCCGCGAGGATGTCGCGCGCTTCCGCAGCTTGCTCTCGACCGAGAGTGCGGAGAGTTCGCTCGAGCTCCTGGCCAGGGGCATCACGCCGGCCCTCAAGTCGCTCTGCCTCCACAACGGAACGGTCTATCGCTGGAACCGTCCGTGCTATGGCGTGAAGGACAACATCCCGCACCTTCGTATCGAGAACCGCACGCTGCCCGCCGGTCCCTCCGTTCTGGATGAGGTCGCCAACGCGGCCTTCTACTTCGGATTGATGACGGCGCTCGGCGAGGAGTATGGCGACGTTCGCAAGGTGATGAACTTCGACGACGTGAAGTCCAACTTCATGGCGGCCTCGCGCTACGGGCTGAAGGCGCAGCTCAACTGGATGGGCGGCAAGATGCACACCGCCGGTGGGCTGATCCTCGAGCACCTGCTGCCGCTGGCTCGCAAGGGCTTGGAGGCGCAGGAGATCGACTCTGGCGATGTCGATCGTTACCTGGGTGTTCTCGAAGAGCGCGTCCGCCGCATGCGGACCGGCTCGCAGTGGGTGTTGGACTCGCTCGCGAACATGGCGGGGCAGTCCACACCGGACGAGCGCTATCGAGCTGCAACCGCGGCCATGCTCGCGCGACAGGAAGACGGTACTCCCGTCCACGAGTGGGAGCTGGCTTCCCTGGAGGACGCGCCCAGCTGGCAGGACAGCTTCCGCACGGTCGCACAGGTCATGAACACCGATGTCTTCACCGTCCACCCGGAAGACCTGGTCGATCTCGCGGCCAGCGTGATGGAGTGGGAGCACATACGCCATGTTCCGGTGGAAGATACGGATGGTCGCTTAGTGGGGCTGGTCTCGCATCGTGCTCTCCTACGACTCGTAACGAAGGCCGATAAGAACCGCGGAACGGTCGCCGTTCACGAGATCATGAAGCCAGATCCAGTCACAACGACTCCGGCGGCCTCCACATTGGGCGCCATCGAGACGATGAAGAGGCACAAGGTGAGCTGCCTGCCCGTCGTGCGCGACGGAGTGCTGGTTGGCATCGTGACCGAAGCCGACTTCATCGAGGTGGCCGGGGCCCTGCTGGAAGAGAAGCTGCGCGAGTCTTGAACACCCCCCGAGTGGAAACCAACGAGGTCGGAGAGTCACAGGAGCTAGCGAGCCGCTATCAACGCGTGCTCGGAGACTATTCTCGCGGCCTGCCCGGTCCGCTGTGTTTCATCACCGGCGGCATGCATGGCAACGAGCCGGCAGGAATCGAAGCCGTCGTGGCTGTACTCGCGCACCTCCGTGAGCACCAGGTGCCGATGCGCGGACGCGTCGTCGCCGTCACGGGGAACCTTCGGGCCCTCTCGCGCAAGCAGCGCTACATCGAGAGCGACCTGAATCGCATCTGGCTGGACGAGGTGATGAAGCGTCTCGCGACCCAGCCGCCGGAAGCGGATGCTCACGAAGAGAGCGAGCTGCGCAGCCTCATCGAGGTCTTCTCGAGGTACGCAGAGGATCCCAACCTCGGCATCATCTTCCTCGACCTGCATACGACCTCCGCTGGCGGAGCACCGTTCCAGTGCATGGGCGACACGCTCCAGAACCGAAAGATCGCCTACCGAATTCCGGTACCGCTGATCCTCGGTCTCGAAGAGGTGATCCACGGCTCATTGCTCGAGTTCGTGGGGGAACGCGGACACGTGGCCATCGCCATCGAGGGCGGCCAACACGACGACCCGGTGACGTCGGAGCACCACGAGGCCGCCGTCTGGCAAGCCCTCGTCGCTGCCGAGATGATCGACGAGTCGGATGTGCCGAACTACGAGCGGCATCGCTCCCGGCTCGAGGGCGCTTCGCGCGGCGTGCCGCACGTCGTCGAGGTGCGTCACCGCCACGGCCTGGAGCCGGGCGACGGCTTCAAGATGCGCCCGGGCTTCTGCAACTTTCACCCGGTGCGCAAGGGCGAGCTCCTCGCCACCGACAACACCGGCGAGATTCGCAGCCCGATGGACTGCCTGCTGCTCCTGCCTTGCTACCAGGGGCAGGGCAACGACGGCTTCTTCCTCGGCCTCGAGGTCAAGCCGTTCTGGCTCAAGCTCTCGTCCTTCCTGCGAGGCAGGCGAGCAGGTCGCTTCCTCTTGCTCCTACCCGGCGTGCGGCGCGGCGACCCCAGCCGCAACACCCTGATCGTCAACCGACGGATCGCGCGGTACTGGCCGACGGAGATCTTCCACCTGTTCGGCTATCGTCGTTGCGAAGAGGCACTGGACCACCTGATCTTCACGCGCCGCCGCGAGTTCCCGGCCACGGCCGACCCCGGTGGACACCGCGGCAGTCGCTTCCTCGGACTGTTCCTCGTCCTCTTCTTCGCGTCGCTCGCGTTCAGCTGCAGCACACCGACCGAGCCACCGAGCGCGAAGCCTCCCGTCATCCTGATCGTCTTGGATGCGCTCAGCGCCAAGCACCTCTCTCACCTCGGCTACGAGCACGAGACGACTCCAAACATCGACGCGCTGGCCGGCGATGGCGTCACTTTCACGACGAGCTTCGCGCCCGCCCCGTACACGCTGGCCAGTATTCCGAGCATCCTGACCGGTCGGCATCCCGACACACACGGTCTCTCGCAGCCCGGGAGTGAACTGCCCGCCTCCGAAGTGACTCTGGCCGAGCTCCTCGGCGAGGCTGGCTATCGCACCTTCGCTGCCATCGGGAATCTTCAAGGCAGTTCGCTCCACGCGCTCGACCAGGGCTTCAGTGTCTACGAAGAGCTCTTTCGCGAGGAGGGTCCCGACGGGGGAACTGTCAGCCACATTCCCTCGTCCACCGAGTTCTTGCCAGTGCTGAAGAAGTGGAACAGCGAGGAGTCTCATGCTCCGCCCTTCTACTACCTGCACCTCCTCGAGCCGCACATTCCCTATGCGCCGCCGGCCGACATCCGCAAGCGCTACATCGATCCGTCCTACACCGGCCGCTACAAGGACGGTGTGACGATGGAGGTGATGAAGAAGGCGGCGGAGCGAAACATCTGGAACGTCGAGGCGGTTCATCACGGTCCCGTGCGCAGCCTGTACGACGCCAACATCGAGTGGGTCGACGCCAACGTCGGAGAGATCTTCGACTACCTGCGCGAGGTCGGCCTGTACGACCGCTCGCTGATTCTCCTGACCTCCGATCACGGCGAGTCGTTCTGGCAGCACGGACGCTGGGGACACAGCACTCAGGTCTACGACGAGATGCTCCAGGTCCCGCTCGTGATCAAGCTCCCCAAGGGTACCGGTCCCGAGGGACTGCGCATCGACACGCTGGCCTCGGTCATGGACATCGTGCCGACCGTGTGCGAGCTCCTGAACCTGCCCGCGCCGCCGCACCGACTCGACGGTATCTCGCTGGTTCCCGCCTTCATCAACCCGAAAGCCTTCGAGAATGCGCAGGCGGATCGTCAGCTGATCGCGCGCACGAACCACAAGGTGCCCGTGATGGCGCTGCGCGGATCGACTCGCAAGACCATCGTGACTCGCCCGGCCAAGGAGGGCGAAGTGCTGAAGGTCGAGAGCTACGCGATCGCCACCGACCCCGGTGAGGAGAAGGATCTGGGGAGCTCGGAGGGCACGGCCGCGGATGTCGAGGCTCTGCTCGAGTGGGCCGCCAACGCCAAGCTCAACGGGCCTGCGACGGACCGCGAGCTGACCGACGACGAGCAGAAGCATCTCGAGGATCTGGGCTACATGGGTGAGGACGAGGACGAAGGCGAAGACGAACGCGAAGACGAAGAGTAGAGAGCGGGGAGAGCTGCCGTACACTTGGGCCCATGCGTCTCGTCGCTCTCTCGAACATTGCGCTGGCTCTCGCCTCGTTCGGCCTGGTCGCCGGCTTCGTTCGCTCTCTGACTCCCGGCCCCGAGCTCGTCGCGTCGACGCCCAAGCTCGAGTACCTCGCGGAGCATGTCGACGAGTACGACGCGATCTTCTTGGGTTCGAGCCGCGTCTATCGGCACTTCGTTCCCTCCGTGATCGATCGCCGCCTGGAGGAGCTCGGCGAACCGCTGCGCACCTTCAACCTAGGGACGCCGGGCGCCGGTAGCTTCGAGGTCGACGAGCTGTTGCGCCGCGCTCTGGCGCTCGAGGGCGCGCGCTTCAAGTTCGTCTTCATCGAGCCGAGCGAGTGGTCGCCGACGATCTTCAAGGAGAACCGCGAGACGGAGCGGACGGTCGCCTGGCACACGCTCACCGGAACGCGCAAGGCGCTCGCGGCGACCTGGCGGAGGAACGCCGACCCGAAGGAGCGCCTGGAGCTCGGCTTCATGCATGTGCGCCTGTTCGGTTGGAGGCTGTCCAGTCTGGGGCAGGGCCTCCGGATTGCACGACCGTTCCTCGGTTACACACCGAAGCAACCGATCAGTGTCGCCGATGTTGCGAAGACCGCTGGCTACTGGCCGCTCGAGTTCGAGAGGACCGAGGGCTTCGCCGCGCGCCGCCGCGAGCTCCTGCAGGACCGCGAGAGCTTCGAATTGAAGATCTCACGCCTGCCGCACGAGGGGGCGCTCGGCGGCGCGGGCACGGGCCAAAACTCCGACCTGATCAAGGAGCAGATGCGCGTCATCCGCGAAGCCGACGCCGAGCCGGTCTACGTGATTCCGCCCGGCACGGTGGGGACGCGGCTGTTCTACTCGCAGCGCAAGTTCGGGCTGCTGGATGTGCTCCTGGCCTTCAACGACCCGGCCAAGTTCCCGAGCTACTACGACTACGAGCACTTCTTCGACCGCAACCACCTGACTACGGAGGCGGCCAAGGTCTTCAGCCGCATCTTCGCCGACGACTTCGTGAGCTGGTTGCGCGGCGGCAAGCCGCTGTCTCTGATCGACGAAGACTCGTAGCGAGAGACGCGCGCCTACTGCTTGGCGAGCCAGATCAAGAACTGGCCCTCGAGCGAACCCTTGCCCGGCCGCTCTTCGCTGATCGGCGCGCCGTAGACCTCGAGCAAGATCGACTCGAAGGGCACAGCCGAGTTCTTCGCCTGCGTGTGCAGGACCTTCGCGAAGGCCTTGGATGCTTTGCTCTTCGATCCCGGCGCAATCGTCTGCAGCCACCAGGTGAAGGCGCACTTGTAAGCGCGGAAGAACTCCTGGTAGTCGCCCAGGAACTCCTGCGCGGGCAGCTCCTTGTTCTGCGCGAGCGGACCCAAGAAGGGCGCGACTACCGCGGTCTTCTGCTTCTCGTCATCCGCCAGGATCTCGAACTTCAAGCCCTTCTCCTTGGCGTTGCGGACGTAGTCGTTGCCGTTCTTCTGCGTCTCTTGGAGGAGCTCGATGAAGTGGTCGACTCCCTGGTTCTGCCGCCAGCGTCCATCGGGGTTGTAAGGCGGCAGGATGCCGTCCGATGCCGCGCCGGGGATGAAGACCGTGAAGGACTCGGTAAAGCGCGCACGCAGGTCGCCTTCGATGCGCGTGCGCAGGGACTCGAACTGCTCGAGCACCAGGTTCATTGCGAAGCCGGTCGAAGCGAATCCAGGAACGGCGTCGTAGTAGTAGTTGTCGAAGAGGGACTGCGTCGCGAAGTGGACGGCGTGCTGTTGCATGACGTCCTCGTACTTGTAGTTGAGTGGCAGCCCGAGCTCGAAGTCGGCCTCGCTGATATCGGGCGAGGCGTACTGCAGCGCGATGACCTGCGTGTCCTGCACCCGACAGCCGAGCCAGGTCCCGAGGCCCTTGTCCCAGAAGGTCGACTCGAGGTCGGGGTAGAACCAGCCCGCGAAGCAGACGAACTTCAAGAAGCGCGGGCGCGTCGGCATGAACAGGATACGTGAGGCGACCTCGGCGCTACGGTTCAGCGCGAGGGGCTGGCCTGTCCGCATCCAGGTCGAGAAGCGGGCGAGAGCTTCCAGGGTCTTCTCACTCGTCTTGAGCCCGGCCACCAGGAGCGGGGGCTTGTCCTTGGAGACCTTCTCCAGAGACTTGGCTTTCCAGCTCTTGATCCACTTCTCGAGCGACTTGAAGTCCGACTTCATCTGCTTGTCGCCGTCCGCTCCGACCCAGGTGGCGAAGAGGCGCTGCGATCCGAGCAGCGAGAGCGCTAGCTCGCGAAAGTTGTCCGCGCTCTCCGCTTCGGCCAGGTCCTCGTAGGGAAAGCGCAGGTCGTAGAGCCCCAGGTCGAAGCGTACGAACTCGGCCGCGATCAAAGCTTCGGGATCGACCGCGCTGCGATCGGCTTCCGCCAGGCCGCGCTCCTCGAGATACTGGAGCGCAAACTCCTCGTGCGGCACGATTGCCGGCTCCTTGGCGAGTTTGCTCTGGGCCAAGCTCCACTCCGGGGTGAAACTCAGAAACAGGATGGCCAATAAGGTGTGAACTCGCGTCATGCTGGGTGTGGCGTACTTCTGGAAGTACTTCTAGAAGGTGGGCTCGGAAGCCGGGGCGGTGAGTGATTCCATCAACTAGCCCTAATCTACTTACTCGGTCCGCGGAGTTAGTATCCCAGTAGGCAGCATGTCACGCGAAGTCGTTCAAGAAAACCAAGTCCATGGAACGGACGCGCCCGGGCCGCGCCCGGCGACCTGGTCCTTCACGCCGGTAGGTGCCGGACTGATCGCACTGACAGACGTCTTGGCGATGAGCGGCGATGCATTCGGACCGGGGACTTACATCCTCTTGTCGATTCCCTGCGCGATCCTCGGCGGGGCGGGTGTACTCCTGACCGAGTACTTGGAGAGCCGCCGCATTCTGCTCTCGATCCTGAAGGCCGCCGTGGCTTCCTTTCTGATCCTGATTCCGCTGCCGGTCGGTGGACTGGTTGGCGCGGGAGCCTCGCTCGGTCACCGCGCACTGCGCAAGACCGAGCCCAGCTAGCACTCTCTCAGGCGCCCGCGTAGAACGCGTCCGCGGCAGCGAGTCCGTCGGCTCCGACCGGGTGTCCCTGCGCCTGGAGCGCGGAGGCGAGTGCGCTCAGGCAGAGCGTGACGTTGCGGCGCGTGCTGCCCGCGCCCATCAGACCGATGCGCCAGACCTTGCCCTTAATCGGACCGAGGCCACCGCCGATCTCGAGTCCGAAGGCATCCAGCAGGTGCTTGCGAACGAGCGCGTCGTCGACGCCCTCGGGGATCTGCACGGCGGTCAGTTGGGGCAGGCGCTCGGCCGCGGGAACGGCGGGCTCGAGGCCCATGGCTTCCAGGCCGGCGCAGAGTGCGCGGCCGTTGAGTGAGTGACGCTCCGCGCGCGGCGCGAGTCCCTCCTCGAGTGCGAGCCGCAGCGACTCGTGCAAGGCGTACAACATGTTGATCGGAGCGGTGTGGTGGTACGCGCGCTCGGAGCCCCAGTAGTTGGAGATCATCGTGAGGTCGAGGTACCAGCTCTGCACCTTCTGCTTGCGCGCGGCGAGTCGCTCGCTCGCACGCTTCGAGAAGCTGATCGGCGAGAGGCCGGGCGGGCAGGACAGACACTTCTGCGTGCCGGAGTAGGCGGCGTCGATGCCCCAGTCGTCGAGGCACAGCGGCGTCCCCGCGATCGAGGTCACGCAGTCGACGACGAGGAGCGCGCCGAGCTCGTCGGCCACCTCGCGCAGCGGCGGAATCTCCTGGCTCACGCCGGTCGAGGTCTCGGCATGCACGCAGGCGAGCAGCGCGAACGGCTTGCCGGCCGCGGCCTCGCGATAGGCCTCGGCCGTGAGCGCGCGACCCCACTCGCCTTCGACCTTCGTAACCTTCGCACCGCAGCGCTCGGCCACATCGACCATTCGGCCGCCGAACACGCCGTTGACTCCGATCAAGACCTCGTCGCCGGGCTCGATCAGGTTGACGAAGCAGGTCTCCATTCCGGAGGAGCCAGTGCCCGACATCGGGAAGGTCAGCTCGTTCTCGGTCCCGAGCACCTCGCGCAACATCGCGCGCACTTCATCCATGACCGTGAGGAAGACCGGGTCGAGGTGGCCGATCGTCGGCTTGGCGAGCGCGCTGAGGACGGAGGGCGCGACATCGGACGGGCCGGGGCCGAGGAGGACGCGGTGGGGCGGATTCAGGCTGCTGGGGAGGGTGCTCATGGGAGGATGTTCTCGGCCGAGGCGGAGACCGTCAAGGGTGGCGGGCCGAACGCTGCGAGGACGCCGAGCGAATCGAGGGCTGAACGAGACGAGCCGCGCGGACGAAATCCACGCGGCTCGTGAGAGAGACGATCGAAGTCGAGTCTAGAACTGAGCTTCTTCGGTCGAGCCAGCGAGAGCGCCGGTCGAGCTTCGGCCGGCCGTCGCCGCTTGCGAGACCGCGTCGAAGTAGCCCGTGCCGACTTCGCGCTGGTGGCGCGTCGCGGTGTAGCCCGCATCCTCGGCGCCGAACTCGGCCTGCTGCAGGGCGGAGTAGGCGGTCATGCCCGTCTCGCGATAGCCCTTGGCCAGCTGGAACATGCTGTGGTTCAGGCTGTGGAAGCCGGCCAGCGTGACGAACTGGAACTTGTAGCCCATCGCGCCCAGCTCGCGCTGGAACTTGGCGATCGTGGCGTCGTCGAGCTTGGCCTTCCAGTTGAACGACGGCGAGCAGTTGTAGGCCAGCATCTTGCCGGGGTGCTCACTGTGGACCGCCTCCGCGAAGACCTTGGCTTCCTCGAGGTCGGGCGTCGAAGTCTCGCACCAGACCAGGTCGGCGTAGGCCGCGTAGGCCTTGGCGCGCGCGATCGCGGTGTCGAGTCCCGGAGTGATCTTGAAGAAGCCCTCGGGCGTGCGCTCACCGGTCAAGAAGCGGTGGTCGCGCTCGTCCACGTCGCTGGTCATCATGTTGGCCGCGTGCGCATCGGTGCGAGCGATGACGAATGTCGGAACACCCATCGCGTCCGCCGCGAGACGCGCGGAGTTGAGCGTCGAGATGAAGGTCTGCGTCGGCACCAGGACCTTGCCGCCCAGGTGACCACACTTCTTCTCGGAAGCGAGCTGGTCCTCGAAGTGAACGCCCGCAGCACCCGCTTCGATCATGGCTTTCATCAGCTCGAAAGCATTGAGCGGACCGCCGAAGCCAGCCTCGGCGTCGGCGATGATCGGTGCGAACCAGTAGGTGTCGTCGCCGCCTTCGAGGTGTGCGATCTGATCCGCGCGCTGCAGCGTCGAGTTGATGCGCTTCACGATCGTCGGGACGCTATTGGCCGGATAGAGGCTCTGGTCCGGATACATGTTGCAGCCGAGGTTCGCGTCCGCCGCGACTTGCCAGCCGGAGAGGTAGATCGCCTTGAGCCCGGCCTTGACCTGCTGCATCGCCTGGTTGCCGGTCAGGGCACCCAGGGTGTTCACATAGTCTTCCGTCTGAAAGAGCTCCCACAGGCGCTTGGCGCCCAGCTCGGCCAGCGTGTGGCGAATACGAATCGAGCCGCGCAGCTTCTCGACGTCTTCCGGCGTGTAGTCGCGTGTGATTCCGTCGTAGCGGGTGTCGTAGTGGCTGCCCAGTTCTTGGGCGAGGTAGGGATCGAACATGATGTCTCTCGAATGGTATTAGCTGAGGGTGACGATGCAGTCGTAGGCGGGAAGAGTCAGAAACTCCTCCATCTCGTCGCCTGTCATCAGTCGCCCGAAGAGCTCTGATGCGGTTTGGTAGTGAGCGCTCCCGTAGCGCTCCTCACCGACTTGCTCGCGAATCATCGCAAGCTCTTCCTTCATGACAGACTCGACGATTTCGGCATCGATCAGCCGTCCATCGTCGAGGTGTGCTTTGTGCTTCAACCACTGCCAGACCTGCGTGCGCGAGATCTCAGCGGTCGCGGCGTCTTCCATCAGGTTGTGGAGCGGCACGCAGCCCTGGCCACCGAGCCAGGCCGCGAGATACTCGACCCCGACAGAGATGTTCTGACGCAGACCCTCTTCGGTAAGAGTGCCGCTCGGAACCTGCAGCAGGTCGGCGGCCGTCACCGACACATCCTCGCGCATCACGTCGAGCTGGTTGGGCTTGTCGCCCAGCACCTTCTCGAACTCCTCGCGCGCGATCGGAGCGAGCGCGGGGTGCGCCACCCAGGTCCCGTCGTGACCATTCTTGGCCTCGCGAGTCTTGTCCGCGCGCACCTTGTCGAGCGCCGCCTGGTTGGCCGCCTCGTCGTTCTTAATCGGGATCTGAGCCGCCATACCGCCCATCGCATGCGCGCCGCGGCGGTGGCAGGTCTGGATCAAGAGCTGGCTGTAGGAAGCCAGGAAGTGCGCGTCCATCCCGACCTGCCCGCGGTTGGGCAGCACGAACTCGGGGTGAGCACGGAAGCGCTTGATGAAGCTGAAGATATAGTCCCATCTTCCGCAGTTGAGTCCCGCGCTGTGGTCGCGGAACTCATACAGGATTTCGTTCATTTCGAACGACGCGAGAATCGTCTCGATCAGGACCGTGGCCTTGATCGTTCCAACCGGAATCGAGAGAGCGGCCTGCGCGGCGAGGAACACGTCGTTCCAGAGGCGCGCCTCCAGGTGGCTCTCCATCTTGGGCAGATAGAAGTAGGGGCCGGTGCCGCGCGCGAGCAGCGCCTTGGCGTTGTGGAAGAAGTACAGCCCGAAGTCGAAGAGGGAGGCGCTGATCGGCTGGTCGTCTACCAGCACGTGCTTCTCCTCGAGGTGCCAGCCGCGCGGCCGCACGAACAGAGTGGCCGGGTTGCCCCCGAGCCGGTACTCCTTGCCGGTTGCTTCGGCCGTGAAGTCGATCGTGCGACGGACGGCGTCGAAGAGGTTGAGCTGCCCCTCGAGCGAGTTCGCCCAGGTCGGCGAGTTGGCGTCTTCGAAGTCCGCCATGAAGACGTCGGCGCCCGAGTTGAGCGCGTTGATCACCATCTTGCGATCGGTCGGACCGGTGATCTCGACGTGGCGCTTCTGCAGGTCGGCCGGCACGGGAGCGACCTTCCAGTCACCCTCGCGAATGTTCGAAGTGTGGGGGAGGAAGTCGGGTCGAATGCCGCGGTCGAGCTCCGCCTGTCGTTCGACGCGGCGCTCCAACAGATGCCGACGTCGCCAACCGAATTGACGCTCGAGATCGGCGACGAAAGAGAGCGCTTCGGGCGTGAGGATGCGCGCGTACTCCTCGGCCATGGCCCCTCTGATCTCGATGCCCGCCTCGCGAAGAAGGGCAGCTACCGGCCTCGTTTCGGTCATATCGTTTCCCATGTGGAGCGTCTGTTCTGGCTTCCTGCGGTCGTAGGCGGCTGTTAGCGCTCGAGGAACTTTACGCCAGGGAGACAAAAGCGGTCGGGTGAACTGGCCGGGTTTGCTCGAAATTTAGTGCGCACGCAGGAGCCCTCTTCGGCGGCCGTCAGGCGCGGTCTGATCGGCCTCTCGGTTTTTGTCGAGAAGCGGGCGTGGGGCGAGGGAGGCAGCGGCTCGAGCCCCGGAACTCTTTTCCCGCCGTGGCCAGCAGGGCCTCCCCGAGTCTGCTAGTCGATCAGCTCGGCCCGGCGCTCACCGATCGTGGCGACCAGCTCGTCCCGCTGCTCGCGCAGCTCCGCTTTCAGGTCGCCGGCACTCGTGAAGCGCAGGAAGCTGGCGACGTCGCGCCGCACCGCTCGAAACCGATCGCCCCAGCGCAGAGTCAGGCTGCCGAGCAGCGGCATGAGTAGCGCGGTCGCGAGACCCCACTCGACGCCGAGCTCGCGCCCGACCAAGCTCGCGACCGTGATCCACCAGAAGAGAAACAGCACGATGCCGAGCAGCAGCTTCTGGGTCGCGACGATGTCGGGCTCGACCCGGTGCAGCCGCGAGCCGCGCCGCGTCGCCTCGTAGGGGATCAACCAGACGGCCGTCCCGAGGGCAGCCAGTGGCAGGGTCACGCAGAGCTGGAAGCCCGTCCTCACGACGAACCGAAACACTCCGCCGAGCGTGTACCGGAGGTCGAGGTCTTCCGGGGCGAGCTTGAGAAACTCGAGCCGATCGCGGAAGTCGGAGACGCGATTCTGCAGATCCTCGGCGGCTTCTGGATCGCGCTCGCGCAGGAGTCGAATTCCGTCGGCGTAGGCGAGCGTGCGGTCGTGCTTCGTGCGCCCGTCGTCCGGCGAGATGCGCTCGGCCATCTCGATCAGCGGCAGGTCCTCCCAGTCTTCGAGCTGGACCGAGACCTTGCGCAGCCCTTCGGCGATGCGGTCGGTCAGCTGCCTCGCCGCCGCGCGCTCGTCGCTCTCGTGGTGCTCGAGCAGGTCGTGCACTTCGATCGGCTCGCCGGCCCAGACCGACATGCGACTGCGGAAGCGCTTCTTGCGCCCGTAGTGCAGACCGACCGGAACGATCGTGACCCCGAGGCGCTCCTCGGCTCGAGCCTCCGCGCCGAGCGCCATGCGCGCCGCACCGGTCTTCAGCGTCTGGAGCGTGGGCTCGGAGTGGCTGATGCCCTCCGGAAAGAGGCTGATCAGCTCACCGCGCTCGAGCGCGTCGAACACGGCGCTGAAGGTCTGCTCGTTGTCCGAGGTGTTGGCGCCATCGATACTGCGGAAGACGGGCAGCGCGCCCATGCCCTTCATGACCCAGCCGAGGACCGGCATGCGGAATAGCGGCGCCTTGGCGAGGAAGCGAACGGAGCCCGAAGTCGAGAGCATCATCGCGAGCGGATCGACCAGTCCGTTCGGATGATTGGCGACGAGGATCGCGGGGCCGCGGCTCGGCAGCTCGTCGCCGAGATGACGGCGGCGGTAGAAGGCCTCGAAGGCGAGGCTTCCAGCCAGACGGATGATGGGCATCATTCGAAGAGGTCTCTACGGAGATCGGCACTCGCACGAGTGCGGAGTTCCGGGTGAGAGAGGATGCCAATCTTCGCCCGGATTGACTCGCTTTCAATCATTTCGGGCCACCGATCGGACAAAGTCGAGCGAAGCGGACTCGCGACCCTGGCCGAGAGAGGAGTCCGAACCGTCAACCGCTCGCTCTCGAATTGGCCAATTCGTCGGCGCCCGCTTTTGATCTAGAGAGGCTCCAGTTCTAAGATGATCTCCAATGCACCTTGTCGTCCCCCATGTGGAATCCAAACTCGTGGAATCCAAACTCGATCAGGTGGAGCCGTTCTCCCCTGAGCTTTGGGTCTCGAGGACGTGGGCCAACAGGGACCGAGCGGCGAACTCGAATCGCTTCGGTCCACGACTGACCAGACAGGTGCTCCAAGGAGATTCAGTTCAATGACTTCAGGTAATGGTGAGAAAGCGACGCTTCAGTACGGCGACAAGACGATCGAGTTGCCGGTCGTCCACGGAACCGAGGACGAGCGGGCCATCGATATCAGCAAGCTGCGCGCCGAGTCCGGACTGATCACGCTCGATCCCGGCTACGGCAACACCGGCTCCTGCTCCAGCTCCATTACCTTCATCGACGGCGAGAAGGGAATCCTCCGTTACCGCGGCTATCCGATCAAAGAGCTGGCCGAGAAGAGCACCTTCCTCGAGGTCGCCTGGCTCTTGATCCACGGCGAGCTTCCGGATGCCGACCAGCTGAAGGACTTCACCAGCGAGATCACGCACCACACGATGTTGCACGAGGACTTCGGCCGCTTCTTCAGCGCGCTGCCCAAATCCGCTCACCCGATGCCCGTCTGCGCCGCGGGCATCGGAGCGCTGGCCACCTTCTACCAGGAGCCCGAGACGGACCAGAAGGTCGAAGAGACCATCATTCGCCTGATCGCGAAGATGCCAACCATCGCCGCTTACTCCTTCAAGCACAGCCTCGGTCAGCCGAACATGTACCCGCAGAACGAGCTCGACTACAGCTCGAACTTCCTGCAGATGATGTTCGGCACGCCCTGCGACGACTACGAGGTCAACCCCGTCGTCGCCAAGGCGCTCGACATGCTCCTGATCCTGCACGCCGACCACGAGCAGAACTGCTCGACCAGCACCGTCCGCATGGTCGGCTCCTCCCGCGCCAACCTCTTCGCCGCCATCTCCTCCGGTATCAGCGCCCTCTGGGGAAGCCTCCACGGCGGAGCGAACCAGAAGGTCATCGAGATGCTCGAGACCATCGCCGCCGAGCATGGTTCCGCCGACAAGTTCCTCCAGAAGGCCAAGGACGGCGACGACACCACGCGCCTGATGGGCTTCGGGCACCGCGTCTACAAGAACCACGACCCGCGCGCCACGATCCTCAAGTCCTCCTGCGCCGACGTGATCAAGAGCCTGGGCGGCTCCAGCCAGCTGCTCGAAATCGCCATGCGCCTGGAGGAGATCGCGCTCCACGACGAGTACTTCGTCAAGCGCAACCTCTACCCCAACGTCGACTTCTACTCCGGCGTCATCTACCAGGCCATCGGCTTCCCGGTGAACATGTTCACCGTCATCTTCGCCATGGGCCGCCTCCCCGGCTGGATCGCCCAGTGGCGCGAGATGCGCTCCGATCCGGCCTTCAAAATCGGTCGCCCGCGCCAGGTCTACACCGGTGCGACGGAGCGGGCGTACTGAACCAGGTTCAAAACCACCAACCTGGCCGCATAACCGCTGCTGAAGATCAGCGACCCTTCTGCCAGGTTGGTGGTTTTGAACCTGGTTCAGTACGCCCGCTCTGGTTCTGGCGGCCAGTCGCCTGTGGTAATGCAGCCGCGGCGAATGCCACTGGGCGAGGAGATCTCGAGGCAACTTGCTCGAGCGGGAATGATCTCGAACCGGTTGCGGGTGATCTATACTTCGCGGCCTCCTGTACTCTGGCGACGGGGGGGATAGACAGATTGGCAAGCTGATCATGCCACGGATTCGAACGAAGGATGTTCTCGTGAGGGAAGAGCAGTGAGTGATTGCGGCTGCTCGTTCGAGCCCAGCAAACCCGAAGAGAGGCGCGTGCTCTGGATTCTGCTCGCCATCAACGGCGGGATGTTCGTAGTCGAGCTCGTCCTCGGGCTCATGGCCGAATCGACCGCGCTGGTCGGGGACTCGTTCGACATGTTTGCCGATGCCTCGGTGTATGGAGTGGGCCTGTGGGCTGTCTCGCGGGCAGCGAGTGCTAAGGTCACTGCGGCGAAGCTCACCGGTTACCTGCAGTTGATCCTCGGCGTGGTCGCTCTCGCTGAGGTTTCTCGGCGCCTCATCTTTGGAAGCGCTCCCGATCCGAACTTCATGATCGGAGTCGCGGTCCTCGCCCTCATCGCGAACGTCTACTGCTTGCGCTTGATCTCCGCCCACCGCGAGGGCGGCGTTCACATGCGCGCGAGCTTCATCTGTTCGCAGACCGACGTAATCGTCAACGTCGCGGTCGTGATCGGTGGCATCCTGGTCGCGGTGACGCACCTTCCCGCATGGGACTTGATCGTCGGTGCCGGAATCGCGGCGGTCATTCTCTGGGGATCGGTTCGAATCTTCCGCGAGGCACGAGTCGCGAAGGCGTTACCGAACCATCTGTGAAAAGGCATAGAACTGCCGGCTACTCCAGCGGCGGGAGCGAGAGCAGGCGCTCGCCGTAACGATCGGCTGCCGCGGTCAGACCATCCGGGAGGTCGGCGAGGAAGTCGCCCAGTAGAGCTCGGACTTCGCGGGCTCTCTCCTGCGACTCGGCGGGGAGCTGCTTGGGGTAGCTGGACTCGGACCAGGACAGGATCTCGGTGGCGTAGCCGGAGAGGTAGGCCAGCGGTGCGCGGAACTCGAGGCGCGGGTGGTCCTCGAACATGACCCGGCTGGACGCGGCGAGCTCTTCGAGTGCGGTGGTGTCGGCGACCAGGAGAGCGGCGAGCTCGGGCCACGACGAGATGCCGGCGAGCTCCAGGTTGGCCGCGACGGTCGGCGGGAAGTCCCGGGTGAAGCTGCCGGTGAGCAAGTGCGGTGTGTTCGAACCGACCAGGACCAGGTCGTAGGCGGAGAGCCAGGCCGAGGTGTGGTCGAAGGCGGCGTTCCAGGTGGCGACGATGGTCTTCACGTCCTCCGTCGCGAGCTGGTAGAGCGGGAGCCACTGCGACGCAATGCCGTCGGGCGCGAGGTGCGCGGCCATCTGGCGGAAGTGTTCGACGGCGTAGAGGTCGCTCGAGCCTCGCGTCCACGGATGGATCGGATCCGACGTGACGATGTCGAACAGCTGCTCCGAGAGCAGCAGCGCATGCCGGCCGTCCGCAATCTCGATCGTCGTGCGCGCGTCGTTCAGGACATTGGAGTTCCACTTCTGGAAGTAGCTCGCGCCCTCGCGAACGGTCGCGGAGATCTCGAAGATGGTGAGCGACTCGAGCGTCGGAAAGTCGAGCAGCGCGCCGGCGGTCATGCCCGTCCCGAGACCGATCACGAGCGCACTCTTCGGGGCGCTGTGCAGGTGCGCGGGGATCGTGCCGAGCAGCCGCTGTAGCCGGAGGTCGACCGGCGCGGTGGTGGCGACTACCTTTCCGTTGACGAGCAGCGAGCGCACCCCGGCCTGACCGATCGCCTGCTCGGTCGTCTCCAGCACACTGACCGTCGAGTCGCGTCCGACGCTGTGGAAGAGCGCACGCGTCGCTCCATCGGTGGGCGCGGTGCGCAGCGCGAACCAACCGAGCCCCAGAGCGAGCGCGGTCGGCAACACGACCCGCTTGGCCACGGACTCAGCACGGGTGAAGAGCACCGCCAACCACGTCACGAAGAAGGCGATCGCGATCGACACGCGCGGGCCGAGCTCCGGCAACAGGTAGAAGCCGGCGCCGAGACTGCCGATCGTCGCTCCCACCGTGTTGCACGCGTACAGCCGCCCCATGGCCTGCTCGCGACTCCAGCTCCCGCGCGCCTCGACGATCAGCGCGGTACAGGCGGGCAGCGCCAGCCCGAAACCATAGGCGGGCGGGAACAGCGCGAGTCCCGCGAAGAAAGCCTGCGACGCCCAGAGGACCGGCGTCGCGGCGCCGCTCGGCATGCGGTTGGCGAGCACGCCGAAGAGGTCGCTCTCGCCGAGCTGATAGCGCAGGAGGATCAGGCCGCCGAAGCCGATCGCCGGGATCCAGGCGGCACAGCTCGCCAGCAATCGTCGCGCGCCGCCTTCGCGAGCGAGGTAGAGGTGAGCGCGTCGGCCACCCAAGCCGATGCCGAGCAGGAAGACGGCGAGCACCAGGGCGAACGCGAACACGGACGCGCCGGTGACCGTGATCAGGAGTCGCGTGAGCAGTACTTCGAGGGCGAGGCTCGACGCGCCGAACAGGAAGGTGAGTGCGAGCGCACTGCGGCGAAGGGCGGCGGCCTTGCTGGCGACGGGGGGCACTGCTTCAGGCGTCGCAGTCCGACTCTCCTCCGGCGACACTTCTGCGGACGCGCGCTTCGGCACGACCAGGCCGGTGGCGAGCAGCGCGGCGAACACGTCGAACAGCGCGCCGACGTACAGACCGCGACTCAACCCTACGAGCGGGAAGATCACGAACGCGCCGAGCAGAGCACCGGCCGCCGCACCGAGCGTGTTCGCTCCGTAGAAGCGCGCGGTTCCCTCGCCGGTCTGTCGGTCGTCACCGATCGTGAGCTGACCCATCAGCGGAAAGGTCGCACCCATGATGGCGGTCGGCACGAACAGCACGAGCGCCGCGACCCCGCAGCGCGTGAACAGCGAGTCGACCGGCTGGAGCACGGTCAGGAGCAGCGGCGAGAGCACCGCCCACCCGGCCATGATCAAGACCAGCGAGACGAAGAGGAAGCGCGGGTTGTTGTCGCGCTTGACGCGCTCGGCGAAGAACCACGCGCCGAAGCCCATGCCGGCCATGAACACGGCGAGCACCAGCGCGATGCCGATCGAGTCGCTGCCCGTCAGGCGCGCGAGCAGGCGCGCCCACGCGACCTGATAGACCAGCGCCGCGGCACCGGACAGGAAGAAGACGACATCGCTCTTGCGGAGGCTCAACATCTCAGGGGACGGCGCTACTCACGGGCAGCTTCGATCGCCTTTCGAATCGCGGGCAGGTCGAGGTAGAGGAGCTGGTAGGCACCGGGCTCGTCGGTGGCGTAGGTCGTGTCCGTCGCCCAGCTCTTCTCGAGGCGGAAGTACGGCCGGACCTGCTTGGAGAAGTAGCGGTTCATGCCCGCCAGCGAGCCGTCGGTCGGCCAGGCATCGACGAACCACCGGATGTCCTTCTCGAGCACGTACTCGAGGAAGTTCGCGGCGAAGTTCTTCTTGCCGGACATCCAGACTTTTTCGGCGAAGTCGTTGGTGTTGATCAGGCCGTCGAGATTCACCACATGGCCGTCGGTGTAGTAGCCGACCCGACCGGCATTGAAGACACCGATGCGAGCGGGCGGCGGGAGGTTCTCGTGCAGGTACTCGGCGACTTTGAGGGAGACAGCACACAGGTCTTGCTCGGGAACTGGCGGGCGAGCGGAGACGCGCTGCTCGTCTCGAACGACTCCGATCAGGCAGATCAGCATCAGTGCAGTACCGGCGACCTGCGCGACTCGCGTCGGCAAGACGCGCGCGAGCTGTGACAAGGTGCCCGCGAGGAGAGCGGCGCCGAACATGATCTCCGGCGCGGTGTACCAGTTCCCGTAGCGGATGTACGGAAACAGGAAGATCGAGATCACCAGCATGTGCACGACCGCGTGTGCGTGAATGGCGGGCAACGGGCTCGGCTGAGAGGGCTGCCCAGAGGACCGACGCGACCGCCTTCGCCGCACGCCATCATTAACAGCCAGTGCGACCAGGAAGCCGAGCAGGAAGTGACGGCCGCTCGGTCCGAATCGATTCGCTTCGAAACTCCTGCCACCAACCGCAGCCAGCGCCGGTTCGACCGGAGCTCCGGCCAAGAGATAGGCGAAGGCGCTCTCCGCTTTATCGAAGCCGTCGCGCTCGAGCTGCGTGATCGTGTTGTGCGTCTTGAGCTTGCCCGACACCGTCATCGGATCGCCGAAGATCAGCTGACAACCGACGAGGTAGGGCACGGCCACGAGCAGCGAACCGGCGACGAGCAGAGCGGCGGACCGCACGCCGCCAGGACGAAGCACGAGCTTGCGGTTCTTCAAGGCGAACAGAATCGGGAGGGTGAGGACGACGGCGAGTAGGGAAGTGTCCGGCCGCTGGATGCAGTTCAGACCGACGAGCAGACCGGCACCCAGGAGGCCCGCGGTGGTCGGCGTGCGCCCGCTCCTCCGCAGACGCAGGTACGCGCCGATCACGAGCACGTGGAGCAGGAGGTTGCACGAGTAGTCCATACCGAGCATGGCCACGCTGCGGACGGGAGCGGCCAGGACGGTCGCGATGATCGCGGCGGCGGCGGGCCAGGGTCCGAAGACGGATTCGAACAGGCGGTGCAGAAGGAAGAGCGCCAGTGCGAAGAGTGCGAGTGGGAGGAAGCACGCCGTTCGCGCGGCGAGATTGGGGTCCTCGACGACGGCGAACACGGGGACGAGCAGGGCGGCCCAGACCGGCGTGACTCCGTTGGTCGGCTCGAGTCCGTCGAAGCTCGGGCCGACACCGCGCGCGACGTTGCGCGAGAACTGAAAGAAGTAGAAGGAGTCGTCGTGGGTCAGCTCGGAGACGAAGCGCTCGGGCGTCGCCGAGTAGATTCGCCAGCCGCCGAGGGCGAGCGCGGCCAGGGCGGCGAGGAGGACGGCGGCTCGAGCCAGACGATTCGACGACGCGGGGTCGTCGGTCGGGGCGTCTGTGGATTCTAGGCTGCGCATGCTGGCGGGATACGGAGGCTCGAACTCGGCCGAGCTTCGCTGGGCAACATCATTGCATACCGAGCTTGGCGGGTGCGACCACGGCTCGGAGCTTCCCCCGACCATTCTCTCCGGTCCCGCGAACTCGTAGGATCCCTACCGATGATTGAGGTACACGAGCTTCGCAAGGCCTATGGTTCGGAGGTGGCGGTGGATGGAGTCTCGTTCACGGCGCAGCCGGGCGAGGTGTTCGGGCTGCTCGGTCCGAACGGCGCCGGCAAGTCGACGTCGATCGGGTGCATCTCGGGGCTCTTGAAGCCGACCAGCGGGAGCATTCGCGTCAACGGGCACGACATCGAATCCGACGGGCGGGCCGCGCGGGAAAAACTGGGTGTCGTTCCGCAGGAGATTGCGCTGTACGACGAGCTGACGGCCGTCGAGAACCTGCGCTTTTGGGGAGGAGCGTGGCGGCTCTCGGGTGCAGCGCTCGTGAAGCGCACGGCGGAAGTGCTGGAGCGCGTGGGGCTGAGCGACCGCGCCAAGTCGCGCGTCGAGACGATGAGCGGCGGCATGCAGCGGCGGCTCAACTTCGCCTGCGGCATCCTGCACGAGCCGCGGGTTCTCTTGCTCGACGAGCCGACCGCGGGCGTCGATCCGCAGAGTCGCTTGCGCATCCTCGAGCTCGTGCGCGAAGAGGCGGCGCGCGGGACCTGCGTGCTGTACACGACGCACTACATGGAGGAGGCCGAGTCGCTGTGCGATCGCCTGATGATCGTCGACCACGGACGCGCGATTGCGTCGGGGACTCTGAACGAGCTGCATGCCGAGATGGGCGAGCGCGACCTCTTGCGCCTGACGGGGGTGTTCGCTTCGGAAGAGGTGACTCGCGTGATCGCGGAACTCGAGTACACCGAGCTGGTGAGCTGCGAGGAGAGCGAGCTGGTACTCGCGCTCGCCGAGGGCGCGCAGAACCTGCCGTCGATCTTCGCCGCGCTGGCGAAGACGAGCGCAGATGTTCGCGAGGCGACTCTGACGAAACCGAACCTCGAGACGCTCTTCATCAAGCTCACCGGCGAGAGCCTGCGCGAGTAGAGCCGTGCCCTTCTTCCTCGAGTTCGCCTGGAAGGACCTCGTGCGTCAGTCGCGCGCCCCGCTCGTCTTCCTGATTTGGATCGGCATCCCGCTCGGCATCGGTCTGCTCCTGAACCTGGCCTTCGCCGGCGGCGGTGGGACCGTTCCCAAGGTCAGGCTGCTCGTCATCGATGAGGACCAGTCGCTCGTCGCCAAGCTGTTCGAGAGCGCGGCGGAGCACCAACCGGCGGAGCTCTTCCATGTCGAGCTGGTCTCGCGCGAGGCCGGCCTCGAGCGCATCCATCGCGGCGACGGCTCCGCGCTCTTGATTCTGCCCGAGGGCCTCACGGCTGCGCTCTTTCGCGGCGAGCCCGCCAAGCTCGAGCTCTTCACGAATCCCTCGCAGAGCGTCCTGCCGCGCATCGCCGAAGAAGCGCTGCTCGCATTCGTGGACCTCGTCTTCTACTCGCAGCGCGTCTTCGGAGATCGCATGCGAGCCTTCGTCGACGAAGCGCGCCTCAACGAGGGCGAGCTGAGCCAGGAGACGCTCGACGAGTTCTCGGACGAGGTCGCCGAGTGTGCCGAACAGCTCGACGCGATCTTCTTCCCGCCGCTGCTCGAGCTGGCTCTCGAAGCCGAGGTGCCGCGCGAAGAGAGCGACGAGCCGAAGGGACCCGGCTTCATGGAGCTGATGTTCCCGGGCTTTCTCCTGATGGCGTTGTGCTTCATGGCGGAGGGACTCTCGACGGACATCTGGCGCGAGCGCGACCTGGGCACGCTCGCGCGCATGGTCTCGACACCGCGCGGCGCATTGCCGCTGATCCTGGGCAAGCTGGCTTCCGGCGGACTCTTGATGCTGCTCGTCAGCATCGCGGCCGGAGCACTCGGCGCGTGGGCCTACGACCTCGACCAGGAGCTGATGATCCTCTTCGCGATCTTCTCACCGCTGGCCGGCATGAGCTTCCTGGTCGGCTTCATGACGTTGCACGTCTTCGTCTCTTCGCAGAAGGCGGGCAACCTGCTCGGTTCGCTGCTGCTCTTTCCGCTCTTGATGGCCGGCGGCAGCTTCTTCCCGCTCGAAGCTCTGCCCGACTGGCTGGCGTCGATCGGTCGCCTGACGCCCAACGGCTGGGTACTCGGCCACCTGAAGCGGGTCGCCTTCGCCGACGGCTCGCTGACCTCCCTTCTGGCACCGACCCTCACGCTGACCGCAGTCGGTTGTGTGCTCACCTTCGTCACGCTGCGCCGCTTGCCGCGCTTCCTGGGCTCATGAGCTCCGCCCGAACACAGACAGTGAGCCATTGTGAATAAGCGCGCCGTAATCTTCCTCGCGCGCGAGGATCTGCGCCTCCTCTTGCGCTCGAAGGCCACCTGGCTGTGGGCCTTCCTCATGCCGGTCGTGTTCTTCTTCTTCATGGGCACGATGATGGGCGGCTCGGGCAAGCCGCCCGGTGTGACCGACGGCCTGCGCATGGTCGGTGACACGGGTGTGCTCGCCGACGAGCTGGCCCTGCGCCTCGAAGAGCAGAGCTTCGTCCTCGACCGCACGACGCCCGACTTCGCGAGCTCCTCGGACCAGGCGCAAGTGAAGACCCTGCGCCTTCCGATTGACATGACGAGCGGCGCTCTGGCGGGGGAGGCGCAAGCGCTCGCGCTCGAGGGCGGAGGGTCGGGCATGGCGGCCGAGCACGACAACGTGCGAGTGCAGCGCGCGCTCTATACGGTGCTCGCCGACCTGTTCGTGCTGCAGAGTGACGGGATCGAACCGACGGCCGCCGCCTTCGGTGAGCTGCGCGATGCGCCGCGCGCTCTGACCCTCGAGGTTGCTCCGGCGGGCAAGCGCAAGAGCATCCCGCGCGGCTTCCAACAGGCGGTCCCCGGTACGCTGGTCATGTTCACCGCGCTGGTTCTCCTGACCAGCGGCGCCTCACTGCTCGTGATCGAGCGTCGCCGCGGCCTGCTGGCGCGGCTGGCAACGGCGCCGCTCTCGCGACTCGAAGTCGTGCTCGGAAAGCTCGGCGGCAAGTTCGTCCTCGGGCTGATCCAGATCGGATTCTCGATCCTCGTCGGCACCTTCGCCTTCGGCGTGGACTGGGGCGGGCAGCTCCCGGCCGTCGCGCTCGTGCTCAGCGTCTACGGCATGTTCATCTCGGCGCTCGGCCTGTGCCTCGGCAACCTCGCGAGCACCGAAGGACAGGCGGTTGGCATCGGCGTCTTCGCGGCCAACATGCTGGCCGCCCTGGGCGGATGCTGGTGGCCGATCGAGGTTACACCGGCATGGATGCAGAGCCTGGCCGGCTGGCTGCCGACGGGCTGGGTCATGAGCGCGATGCACGACCTGACCAGCTTCGGCATGGGTCCCGCCGCTGTCCTCCCGGAGGTACTCAATCTCCTTGGCGCGACCGCGCTCGCACTCTGGTTCGGCTCTCGAACTTTTAGATATCAGTGATTACAGACAATCACGGTGAAGCCTTTGCATCGCCGTGATCCCGATGGGACTCTCCTCTCACGCGAAACGCGTAAGCTCCTCCTTCTCACCGCAAACTCACCATGAACCGAATCTCCTGGCCGCTCGTCTTGTCGCTCGCAATGGCGCTCCTGCTTCCCAGCTGTTGGATCTCGCGCACGCAGACGAACATTCCGCTGACCCCGACTCAGCTCGAGACCGTTCAGCCCGGACGCACGACCGCCAAGGAGGTCGTCGAGCACCTGGGCGCTCCGTCCGAGGTCGTGCAGCTCGGCAAGCGCAGCGCCTACCGCTACCAACACTTTATCTCGAAAGGTGTGGCGGTCTGGCTCGGTGTCGTCTTCCTGCAGAACAACGACACGCAGTCCGACCGAGTCTGGATCTGGTTCGACGAGAACGATGTCGTCACACACGTCGGCGCGACCTTCGAGGCGGACGGCGCGCACTACGCACTCCCATGGTCCGATCGGGAGTAGTCCTCGCGGCCAGCCTCGCCTCGGCACTCACGCTCTCCAGTTGCCTGAGCTACAGCTGGTCACGCGAGGAGGCGATGGTTCCTGTTGCCGAGGAGAACCTGGCCTCGCTGCAGACCGGCGCGAGCCTGGAGGAGTGCCTGGCTGAGCTCGGCGCTCCGCTCTTCACGTGGGAGTATCGCGAGACGGGCGTCGCGCTGGCGTGGGGCTCGAGTTCGACGGGGGACCACGGGTTCTCGCTCAGTATCCCGCTCAGCGACAATGCCAGCGGCTCGGTCAACTTCAACAACATCAACCAGAACATCGAGGGTGTCGTATTGGTGTTCGACGAAGCGTTGGAGCTGCGCTGGATTCGGCGCGGCTTTTTGAGCGACATCGCCGCGGAATCGCGGCGACAGTCCACCAACGTCTCGGAGTAGTCCCAGTCCTCGACCGGGAATGCTTTTCCACTCCGTCAGGAATTGAGAACTTGCGAGGTAGATCCCTCAGAATCCGAGTTCGCGGAGACCGATACAGGCAGCGCTTCGATCCCATCGTTGCAATGCCATGGTACCCAAACTCGACCTAGCTCAATTCACGGAGACCGTGTCGATCCCGACTCTGCCGGAGGTCGTTACGAAGCTCAATTCCATGGTCGACGATGAGAAGGTCGGCCTCGAAGACATCGGCGCCGTCGTCTCTCAAGACGCGCCGATCTCCTTGAAGGTTCTGCGTATCGCGAACAGCGCCGTCTACGGACTTGGCGAACCCGCGACGACTGTCGAGGACGCGGCCAAGGTCGTCGGCGCACGCACGATTCGCAACATCGCGATGCAGGCGTCGATCTTCAACCAGTACGAGTCGCTGGAGTCGACCGAGGGCTTCAACCTTCGCGGCATCTGGAAACACGCGATCTTCACGGGTCAGCTGGCGCAGGAGCTCGCCAAGCGGTCGCCCGTCGTGGAGAGCGACATGGCCGAAGAGCTCTACACCTGCGGCTTGTTGCACGACATCGGCAAGGTCGTCTTGCTGGAGAGCCTGGGCGAGGACTATCTCGAGGTGTACCGCCTCTCGAGGGACTCGGGCCGCGCAGTCCACCTCGTCGAAGAGGAAGAGCTGGGCGTGACACACACCGATGTGGGTGCGCTCGTCGCCAAACGGTGGGACCTCCACGAGAAGATCATTCGAGTGATCCAGCATCACCACGGACCGCGCTACGAGATCGAGGCGAATCCCGAGGTCGCGATCGTGGCGATCGCCGATCAGATCGCCTATCGCATCGAGACCTCCAGCTTCGAGGTGTTCGCCAAGAAGCTCGCCGCGCTGGCCTCCAACCTGCTGAAGCTTCCGCCCAGCGAGTTCGAAGAGGTCGTCGAGTGGGGCACGGAGATCCTGCCCCTGATCGAAATCTAATCGCTCGAGCCTCGGCGCGGGCTGGGCCCTGGACCGAGGCGACCCGAGCTGGATCGTTCGTGGCAGAGGGGCTAGGCTCCCCATCTCAATCCAGGAGATGACCATGCCTTCTAGCCCCGCCGCGACCTTCTTCTCAGCCGTTCTACTGTCTCTTTCCGGAACCGCATCACCTCTGTCCAGCATGATTCGAGAGGCCGCCATCGAAGAGTCGGGCGCGGCGGGTGACGAAGGCGAAGCGCTCTCGTCGATCCCCGAGGTGGACCGCGCATTGCACGAGGCCGAAGCGGCCATCGCTGCGATCGTCGCGATTCCCGCTGCAGAGCGGACGCTCGAGAACACCGTCATCGCGGTCGACGACATGTGGGCGCGACTCTGGGTTGCGACGGACATGATGACCTTCATGTCGGACGTCTCTCCCGACGCGGAGCTGCGCGACCAGGGTGAGACGGGGCAAGCAGAGATCGAGGCCTGGATGATCGGAGTGGGCAAGCGCAGGGACTTGTTCGACGCGATCCGGAGCTACGCCGAGAGCGGTGCGGCGACCGAGGCCGACAGTGAGGGCACGCGACTGCTCGAGTTCATGATGCGTGACTACCGTCGCGCGGGCATGGCTCTGGAGCCGGCGGCACTGAAAGAGCTCACCGAAGTGGAGCTGGAGCTGGCCGAGCTCGAGCTCGAGTTCAAGAAGAACATTCGGGAGGAAGACGAGATCGTGCTGCTCGCACGGGAAGAGCTGGAAGGTGTTCCCGAGAGCTGGTTCGGTGGCGTGAAGGAGTCGGACGGGCTCTTCTTGGTCACGCTCGACACCCCAACCTATCTCCCGATCATGCGCTACTGCACCAACCCGGTGACGCGGCGGAAGATGTACCTCTCGCGCCGTCGGCGCGCGGGCGACAACGTCCCTCTGCTCGAAGAGATCCTGAAGCTGCGTTCACGTCAGGCCAAGCTGCTCGGCTTCGAGCACCCGGCGGACTTCGAGGCCGAGGTGCGCATGTCCGGAAAGGCCGAGGCGATCCAGGCCTTCTACGAGGAGCTGCGTCCGAAGCTGCGCGCGAAGGCCGAACTGGACTTCGCCGAGTACGAGAACGCGAAGCGCGAACACCTGGACAATCCCGACGCCACGCTCAATGCGTGGGACCAGAGCTTCTATCACGACCGCTTGATGAAGGAGAAGTACGCCGTCGATCAGGAGAAGGTGCGCGAGTATTTCGCCGTCGACAACGTGATCGACGGGCTCTTCTCGATTACTCAGGAGCTGTATGGTCTCGAGTATCGCGAGATCACGAACAGCGCGGTGGAGAAGGGCTACACGATGTGGCACGAAGACGCGCAGCTGTTCGAGGTCTGGGATCAGGAGACGGGCGAGGAGCTGGGCCAGTTCTATCTCGACCTCTATCCGCGTCCGAACAAGTATGGCCACGCCGCTCAGTTCTCACTGTTGGCCCGCAAGCGGTATCCCGACGGCAGCTTGCAAAAACCGCTCGTCGCGCTGGTGTGCAACTTCAGCAAGCCGACGGAAGGCAAGCCCGCGCTGCTCCCGCACGGAGAAGTCACGACCTTCTTTCACGAGTTCGGACACTGCCTGCACAGCATTCTGACCAGCGCCGAGACGACGCGCTTCTCGGGGACGCGCGTCGCGCGCGACTTCGTCGAGGCGCCCTCGCAGATGTTCGAGAACTGGGTCTGGGATGCCGAGGTGCTCCAGCGTTTTGCGAAGCACTACGAGACGGGCGAGGTGCTGCCGACCGAGCTGCTCGAGGGCATGCTGGCCGCGCGCAACCTGGGCTCGGGAATGTCGAACCAGGGCCAGGTCTTCCTCGGCAGCATGGACATTGCATTCCATACCGCGCCCGGTGGGGAGGTGGACTCGGTGGCGATCGGCAACGCGGTCTACGAGCGCGAGACGCTCTACAGCGCCATTCCAGAGAGCCACTTCCACTCGGCCTTCGGTCACCTGGTCGGCTACCAGGCTGGCTACTACAGCTATCTCTGGTCGAAGGTCTACGCGCAGGACATGTTCGGCCGCTTCAGGGAGCTAGCCCACATTATTCATGACCACGCGGACTAAACACCACGAACGGCTGGCTACGCCAGCCTTTCGGCCCCTACCGGCGTTTTGCGAACACTGGCTTCCTCGACGAGCTTACAAGCTCGACTGTGGGGCCAGCGCCCGCAAAACACCAGTAGGATCCGAATCGAGGCGTTTCCTCTCGCGGCTCATGAATAATGCGGGCTGGGCATGCTGAACCCCGAGGCGGGCCGCTACTATCGAAACCGTATCCTCGCGCCCGGCGGCACTCGGGATGCGAAGGACCTGCTCCTCGACTATCTGGGTCGCGAGCCGGACTCGACTGCCTTCCTGGAACATCTAGGACTCGAAACTACGACCTCGGGCAACTAGAGAGAGCAGGCTAGACTGGGGAGTAGAGTCCTAACGACTCACTCTTCCCCACGAAGTCATCCTCCCCGTGACGACGACCCTCGAACTCGACTCGTGATCGAAAGCCCTACAGCCAACTTCTCAGGTTCCGAATCGGCACTCTTCAGTCCCGCCGAGATTCGGTCTCTCATGCACGCGGAGCACGAGCGCGCGTACCGCTATGGGCACAACCTGACCTGCTTGATGATCGGGATCGACCGCATCGAGCAGCTGGCCGACTTCTACGGGCACGAGTCGCGCGAAGAGGTGATCGAGGCTGTGGTGGAGCTCTTGCTCTCCAAGCTGCGCGTCGGGGACTTCCTCGGGTGTCGATCCGGAGATGACCTGATCGTCGCGCTGCCCTTCACTCCCGCCGCGGGGGCACGCGCGCTGGCGCAACGACTGCTGGCCGGCGCGCGAGAGATCTTCTTTTCGTCGGAGGGGCGCACTCTCCGGATCTCGATCTCCATCGGCGCGGCCTTCTCCGAGGACCCGGCCTGCAAGGACTTCGAAGACCTCTATGAAGCGGCCAGCCTCGGGCTGCGCGAGGCCGCAGCGGCTGGTGGCGGACGCCTGGTGGAGAAGCGAGTCGAGGCGGAGGCGCCCGACGACGACCGCGAAGCTCTCCGCGATGAGCTCGAGGCCCGCATCCAGCAGCTCCGCGATTCACTGCACAACGTGAACCCGCCGGAGCCCGAGCAGCCGACGGACCTGACCCTGGCCGCCAAGCTGCGCGAGCTACTCGAAGCGGATCCGGGGCTCGCGGGGGGCAAGGGCGAGGCGGACCTGCAGCAGCAGATCCAGGAGCTGATGGCGCAACACAACCGCCAGATCCAAGTGCTCGAGCGTAGGATCGGAAAGCTGACCACTTCGCTGAGCGCGACGGAAGGGCAGCTGTCCGAGATGGCGCTGATGCGCGACGTCGCGCCCGGGCTCAGCTCGATCTATCGGGAGGTTCAAGGTCTCGACCCCAAAGAGGCCGCAAGCGAGACGAAGAAGGGCCTGATGTCCTCGATCTTCGACGCGAACGTCTTGTTGCACGAAGAGATCTCGCGCCGCGCCGCCGAGCGGTAGGGCCGAGCGGCCGAGACTCCGCCGCCCGACCAAGTCGGAGCGAAGTCCCGGGCTCACGACTCAGGGCAAGAGGCCGAGCTGGCGATACTTCTCGCGGTACTTCGCGTCGAGCGCCGTCTGCTTATCGGTGAGGTCGAGCTTGCGCCCGTCGATGTAGGCCGAGAGTACGCGCGTCGTCGGCTCGAGCGCATCGCCATCGGTCAGGAACAGAGTGGCGCGCTTTCCGACCTCGAGCGTACCGAGCTCGTCACCCAGACCCAGGATCTCAGCCGGGCTGGCGGTGATAGAGCGCAGCGCCGCTTCCGGCGAGAGTCCGTGCGCCACACACGCGGCCGCCTCGTAGGGCAGGTTGCGCTGCGCGGAGTTGGTCCAGCTCGACGGGGAGTAGGTCAGGCACCAACGAATGCCAGCGGCCTCCAACACGGCTGGGAGCTCGTAGGGCTCGCGATAGGAGAGGTCGCGCCGACCGGGCATGCGGTGGGCGGAGGTCACCGCGACCGGCACATCGTGACGCTTGAGCAGGTCCAGGCACAACGCGGCGGAGTGTCCACCGACGATGATGAAGTCGAGCTTGCGCTCGACGGCCCAGGCCACGGCGGACTCGATCTGTGAAACGCTGTTCGCGTTGATGAAGACCTTGGAGGTTCCGAGGACCGCACCGGCCATCGCGCGCAGCCGGAGGTCCGTCTCGACGTCGGGATCGTTGTGGCGAGCGTCGAGGTAGGCGGCGGCACTGTCGAAGAGCTCGCTGAGAGAGGCGAGCTGCTCGGCGGCCGACTCGGCGCGCTTGCTGTCCTCACTTCCGAACGGTCCGGAGTTCGGCCAGTTGACGACGAGCCCAGCGTCCGGGACGAGCGCCATGTCTTCCCAGGTCCAGCCATCCATTCGAATGATGGAGGCGCGACCTGGCACGCGCCCGCCGCTCGGCATCACGCCGCAGGTGAGCACGCCGTTGCGCCGTGTGACGGGGATCACCCATGAGTCGGCATTGACCGCGACGCCCGCGCGAACCTCGGGACTTACCGACCCGGCTTCGTTGACATCCAGGGTCATGTCCACGCTACCGATCTCGGTCAGGCCCATCGTGCTGCCCAGCGCGACGTAGCCCGGATAGACATGTTGTCCACTCGCGTCGACGATCTCGACAGGGCCCTCGACGGTGATCGTCTGCCTGGCTTTCGCGATCTGTTTGATGCGGCCGTCCTCGAACAGGATCGAGGCCTCCGGGAAGGTGCCGTCGGACACGGTATGGAGGGTGACGCCGTGAAGGATGACCGCCTTGGACTGCGGCGCGGCTTTGTGCACCAGGTCTTGAGCGAACCCAGCCGTCGAGCTGCCCCAGGCGAGAGCGAAGGAAACGAGGATGTGTGTAGCTTTCATGATTAGCGCTGGGATTGAAGATCACGATGCGTGCAACCGCAGTCGCCGGGAAGTGCGGACTCTCTCTCGAGGCCCGCGCGAAGCTGAGCCTCGTACCAGTCGAAGTGGGGATCTTCGTCCTCCGCCCCATCGGTCTCGCTCGACTCGTCGTCGTCCGAGTCTTTGCTCTTGGGTTTGTGCTTGGACAGGATCTTCTGAATGATGCGCTGACGCTCGGCTCTCGCCTGAGCGCGCAGCTCGTCGTCGCGCTCGATCGAGAACAGCTCGCGACCGTCGACGAAGGTCCGCTCACAGCGGCTGGCGTAGGAGAGCGGGCTGCCGGACCAGACCGCGAGGTCCGCGTCCTTGCCGACTTCGATCGAGCCGACGCGCTCCTCGATACCGAGCTGAATGGCCGCGTTGAGCGTGACCATCTTCAGAGCCTCGGCAGGATCGGTACCGGAGTACTTGACCGTCTTGGCCGCCTCGGTGTTGAGGCGTCGTGCGTGGTCGGCCGAGTCCGAGTTGATCGAGACGACCACTCCGACGTCGTGCATGATTCCGGCGTTGTGAGGGATCGCGTCGATCACCTCGAACTTGTAGGCCCACCAGTCGGAGAAGGTGGAGGCGCCCAGAGCGTTCTTGGCGATGGCCTCGGCGACCTTGTAGCCCTCGAGCACGTGCTGGAAGGTTCCGATCTTGAAGCCGAGCGTCTCGGCCGTCTTGCACAGCATCAGGATCTCGTCCTGGCGATAGCTGTGGCAGTGGATCAGTCGCTCGCCCGAGGTGATCTCACCCAGGGCTTCGAGCTCGAGGTCCCGTCGCGGCGGCATCGTGCGCGCGCGCACCTCATCGGGGAGGGCCGCGTAGCTCTCCATCCGCTCGCGGTACTCACGCCCCGCGAGCAGTCGATCGCGAATCAGAGTCGCGACGCCCATGCGAGTCTGCGGGTACTCGTCCGAGATCCGCGTGTTCTGAGCGACGCGCTTCGGGTTCTCGCCGAGCGCGAACTTGATGCCCGGAATGGCTCCGGCGAAGCGCATGCCGTCGGGGTGGGGAGCACCCCAGCGATTCTTGACGACACTGTTCTGTCCGCCGACGGCATTGCCCGAACCATGCAGCTGGTTCGCGGCCGTCATTCCGCCGGCGAGCTGGCGATACCAGTTGATGTCGTCGGGATCGATTACGTCGCTGACTCGGACCTCGGAGGTGACGCGCTGGCCCATCTCGTTCACCGCACCACTGATGCCTGTGTGGCTGTGGCAGTCGATCATGCCGGGTGTCAGGTGCGCACCCGCGAGGTCGATCACGCGTGCCTGGCCCACATCGGGTGTGTCGCTCGCTTTGCCGACGAACTGGATGCGTCCGCCGGAGATGTACACCGCGCCGTGTTCGATGATGCCTTTCGGGCCGGAGGTCCAGACCGTGGCGTTCGTGAAGAGTACGTCTTCCTGTGCGGGATGCTCGGTGACTCCGAAGGCGCCGAAGGGCGTCGGGAAGGTCTCGGGGATTTCGACGGGCGCTTCGTCATCGGCCTCGTCCGAGTCCTCATCGGTCTCCTTCGAGTCGGCCATCTCCTCTTCCGCCGGCGCGAGCGCGAACTCGACCGCGCTGAGTGCACCGCTCGGATCGAGGAAGCTCCCGAAGAGCAGCTCGTTGCTGAAGCGACCGGAGAAGGACCAGGTGCCCGGGGCGCCGAGCTCGTCGCCCTCGAACAAGAAGTCGATCAGGTCGTCCTTCTGGCTGAGCTTGCGAGTCGGAGTGTCGCTCTCCCCGATGACCAGCGTGACCTTCTTCTTCGCAATCTCGAGCTTCAGGTCGAGGGGCGCGTCCGCGCCGTTCAGCGCGAGTGCGCCGCTCCAATCGCCGGTGCGATCGGCCCGCGGCGCGGCTTCGATCTCGTAGCGCCGCCCGCCAACCCATACGTCGCGAATGGTCCGCTCCTCGTCGAAGAGCTCACCGTCGACAACGACGAGGTGCGCTTGATAGCCGGGAGCGACGCGACCCAGGCCGCCCTCGCGTCCGACCCCGAGCAGCTCGGCCGTCCGCGTCGTCAGCATCGCGAGCGCATCCTCTTCGGACAACCCGTGCTCGATCGCTCGGCGCAGGTTCGACCAGAAAGCCTTCTTGCGGCTCTTGAGCTTGGCGGAAGTGAACACCGTCGAGATGCCCGCCTCGACCAGCCGTCTCGGGTTGGCCGGCGCTTGCTCCCAGCCCATCAGGTTGCGCAGGCTCACACTCTCGGCCTGCGCCAGCGTCGCGACCTCGGGCTCCTTGGGAAAGTTGAGCGGAGTGATGACCGGGACCGCGAGCTTCCCGAGCGCGTCCAGGCGGCGGTACTCGGTTCCGGAGCCGAGGATCATCAGCTCCCGGTTGAACTCCTCGGCCAGGCGCGCGGCGCGAAGAGTCTGGAGCTCGTTGCGCGAGTCGAAGAGGAGCCGCGGTCCGCTGCTGGCCGTGCCGAGCGCATCGAGCGCATCGTGCGCCTGCGGCGGCTCGCTCGAGCCGGGATCGCGCCGATAGATCTCCTTGGAGCTGGCGTGCCAGACCGCGTCGGAGAAGGTCTGCCTCAGGAGTGCGATGGCGCCCATCTCCGAGGACGGGTCGCCAGCCTTGCTCGGCCCGCCCGGTGTGAAGTCGTAGGGCGCCGTCTCGAAGGCGAAGGTCTGGTAGAGGCCGTCGGCGAGGAGCGCCGCGGTCTCCGCAGCCGTCCTCGTTTCGGAGTCGCCGAGTGCGACCAGGGCCGAGCTCCCGCGCAGAACGCCGCCCGTGGGCGACAGGCTAGCGGCGGTAAAACCGAGCGCGCGCAGCTGTTCGCGATCGCTCTCCGTGATTCCTGCGCCGTCGAGCGCCGAGCGCTGCGGCATGACCAGCGCGTTCCAGTGCGCTCCGCGCTCGTCGGGCTTGGGCGCGTCCACCTCGAAGTAGGGCTCGATCAGACCCGCGTAGATCGTGAGGCCCGAGCAGTCCCAGCTGCGAGCGCCAGCGGGCGCTTCCGCACCGCTCGCGACGGAGACGATCAGTCCGTCGCGCACCACGATCGTCGCGTCTTCGATTCGCTCGCCGGGAGCGGGAATCAGTGTCGCGTGGACGAGTGCATGCCAACGTGGGTCGACATGGCGAGGCCCGCGTTGTGGTGCTTGGGCGGTGGGGAGTGTGTTGAGAGCGAGGAGAGCACAGGTCAGTGCGAAGAGAATTCGCGCCGAACCCGGGAAGGGGGTGCGGTGGATCATGCCGCGGATAGTAGCGCGGCGAACCGGATTTGGCTCTCTTCCTACTCAGCTCGTACCTGTCAGAGTTCCGCGACCTGGGATCCGGGAACCATATCGAGCTTGTCGCCTTCCTCGAATCTCACCCAACATTTGGTGCCACCGTCGTAGTCGGGCGCGCGCAGGAGCAGCTTGGCAGGAGCGCCGAAAGCCGTGCAGGGCACCTCGCGAACGGAATCGGCTCCGCGCCACAGCCGAACAAAAGCATTCTCCTCCCAGGCCCTCGCGATGGTGGTTGACTCCATGTGCCCCGGATGGACCTCCATCTCGCCGGGCAACTTCATCAGTTTCTCCATGATCGAGTGGTGGAGCTCCTCGAAGGTGGTGTGGTCCGGTCCACGAGTTCCACCGACGGAGTCCTTGAAGAGCGTGTCGCCGGTGAACACCCGCTCTTCATTGATCACGAAGGCCAGCTGGCCGCTCGTGTGACCGGGAATGTGCAGCGTGCGAATGTGGAGGCCGCCGGTCTTGATTTCCTCGTCGCCCTTCAGCTCCACGTCGAGGTCGGCGTTCAGCTTCTCGAACCACGCGCGCTCTTGTGTGCCGCCGCAGACCGGGCAACCGAACTTGGTCTTGAACGCGTCGTTGTTGAACACGTGGTCGATGTGGTGGTGAGTACACAGCACGTGCGTCACCTCGAGCTCGAGCTCCTCCAGCCGCTGCATGATCGGCTCGGTGGGACCGCCGGTGTCGATGATGACCGCCTTGCCCGACGCCTCGTCACCAACGAGCCAGGTGTTGGAGAGCCAGTTCTCGCTCATGGACTTTTCGACGATCATGGTTGTCTCGTTCTGGTTGCGTGTCGGGCGGGGAGGAGAGCTTCAGGCGAACTCGATGACGGTGCGGATGCCCTCTTGCGCTTCCATCAGCTCGAAGGAGCGGTTGATGTCGTCGAGCGGAAGGCGGTGGGAGACGAAGCCGTCCAGGTCGAGCTTCCCGTCGAGGTAGAGCTCGACCAGCTGCGGGACGTGCGTGCGGCCGCGCGCGCCACCGAAGCTGCCGCCCTGGACTCGACGGCCGGTGATCAACAGGCGCGGGATGATCTTGAGCTCGTCCCCCTTGCCCGCCACGCCGAGGACCGTGCACAGGCCCCAGCCCATGCGCGCGGCTTCGACGGCTTGGCCCATGACATCGACGAGCCCGGTCGCTTCGAAGGTGTAGTCGCAGCCCATGCCGCCGGTCATTTCGAGGATCTGCGGCAGGGCGTCGGGCCCGGCGACGATCGTGTCGGTCGCACCGTACTTGCGCGCGAGCCCGAGGCGCGCCTCGGAGAGATCGACGGCGATGATGCGTTCGGCGCCGCGCAGCTTCGAGCCTGCGATCGCTCCCAACCCGACCATGCCCGCACCGAAGACGGCGCAGGTCGAACCGGGCTCGACTTCGGCCTTCCAGAGCGCGGCGGCAATGCCGGTCGTCGCGCCACAGGCGAGCAGGCAAGCGGCGGCGAGGTCGGCGCGCGGGTCGATCTTGGCCAGCGCAATCTCGGGCATCACGGTGCACTCGGCGAAGGTGCTACAGCCCATGAAGTGCCGCATCGGTTCGCCATCGCGCGAGAGGCGCGTGGTTCCGTCGGGGAGGAAGCCCCGGCCTTGCTGCTCTCGAATCGAGAGGCAGATGTTCGTCTTGCCGCTCTCGCAGTGGAGGCACTCCCCGCACTCGGGAGAGAAGAGCGTCACTACGTGGTCTCCGACGCTGAGCGACTTCACACCCGGACCGACGGCCTCGACGACGCCGGCACCCTCATGCCCGAGGACGGTGGGAAAGTAGCCCGACGGATCGACACCGCTCATGGTGTACAGGTCCGTATGGCAGACGCCGCAGGCACGCAGTCTTACGAGCACCTCGCCATCCCGTGGGTCGGCGAGGTCGAGCTCTTGAACGACGAGGGGCTTGGCGAATTCTTCGAGGACGGCGGCGCGGATCTTCATGACGGTCTCCTGTGGGGCCGCGAATTCTAGTTGGTGGCGGCCAGTGTTCGCGAGAGCCGCGCGCTCAAAACGAGCCCGGGTGTGCAGTGGAGCGCAAAGGAGCGCCGCGCGCCGTGGCTCGGATCGATGTCGCTCGAAGGGCTCGCATACGAATTGTATCTTTGTCGAAATCCGACCAATTGCCGGGCCGAGGGATCGCGCCGATCGCTACTCTTCGGCCAGTCAGATTTGGCGCGCTCGTCGCTCACCCGTGCCCTCTTCGGGAGCTGCACGCTCGATCGCAAGTCACACCCGGAGTCTCTGGCTCCACCGCTCGAACCCAGCCCCGAATCCGGGGAGAACGCCATGGCGCGTACACCGCTCAAGCTCGTCACTCTCGCCCTCACGCTCTGCGCGCTCGCGCTCTCCCTCGAAGCGCAGGGGCCGCCCAGCCCCGTGCGGGTCTCCGAGGTGCGCAGCGAGGAGATCCAGGAACGCCGCAAGGTGACCGGTGAGGTTCGCTCTCATCGCCGCGCGCGCATTGCCGCGGAAGAGCCCGGTTGGGTGATCGAGCTGGCCGTCCGAGAGGGCCAGTCGGTCGAGAAGGGGGACCTGCTCGCACGGCTCGACTCGCGCAAGCTCGAGCTGGAGCTCGAGTACGCCGTGGCAGAGAGCCAGCGGGTGAGCAGTGTCCTGGACGAGCGCAAGAACTCGACGGCGCGCGCTCGGGCGGACCTCGAGGCTCTCGTCGCGCTGTCGGAACGCGGTGCCGCCAATCCGAAAGAGCTCCGCGACGCCGAGTTCGAGTCGCGCGCAGCTCTCGCTCGCGAGAACCAAGCGCGCCACGAGCTGATCGCACTCGAAGCGCGCGCCGCACTCTTGCGCGAGCGTATCGAAGATGCCGAAGTCCGCGCGCCTTGGGCGGGGCGCGTAATCGCCAAACTCACCGAAGTCGGGCAGTGGCTCGCGATCGGCGAGCAGGTCGTCGAGCTCGTCTCGATGACCGAGCTCGAGGCCTGGCTGCTCGTTCCTCAACAGTACTTCGGCCCGCTCGAGAACAGCTCGCTCGAGATCGAGCTGCGCATCGACGCGACGGGCAAGACGATCTTCAGCAAGAGCTTCCGCAGCATCCCGCTGATCGATGCTCGCGGCCGCAACTTCGATGTCGTGGCGGACCTGATTCAAGACGGTCGGCTCGCGGCGGGGATGTCGGTGACCGCGTGGGTCCCGACCGGAGACCTGGTGCCGAGCCTCCTCGTTCCGCGCTCGGCGATTCTGCGCGGCGAGACCGGCTCCTACGTCTACGTCGCCGCGCCGGGGGCGGAGGGCCAGCCCGGCCTGGCCATGATGACGCCGGTGGTGGTGACCTACTCCGTCGGCGATGAAGCGGTGGTTCAGTCACATGGCCTGAGCGCCGGAACGCAGGTCGTCACGGAGGGCAATGAGCGCCTGTATCCGAGGGCGCCGATCATCGCCATGCCGGTCGGTGCGGAGATCCCTGCCGGAGAGTCGGGACAATGATCCAGACCGCCGTAAGACAGCCGGTCTCCGTTGCAGTCGGCGTGCTCATGGTCCTGCTCGGAGGCATCGTCGCCTTCCAGCGCATCGCGATTCAGCTGACTCCCAACGTGGAGGACACGATCGTGTCCGTCTCGACCTTCTGGGAGGGAGCGAGCCCGCTCGAGATCGAGCAGGAGGTCATCGACGAACAGGAGGACAAGCTCCAGGGCCTGTCCGGCCTCAGGGGCATGACCAGCAAGAGCCAGCAGGGCATCGGCAACATCCGCCTCGAGTTCGCCGTCGGAACGCCGAAGGAGGTCGCGCTGCGTGAGGTGTCGGAGAAGCTGCGCGAGGTGCCGGAGTATCCGGCCGGTGTCGACGAGCCGGTCATCGAGGCTTCGGACCCCGACACGCAGGACTACATCGCCTGGGTCGTGTTGGAGACGACGGACCCGGTGCTCGACATCCGGGACCTCCAGGACTTTGTGGCGGATCGCATCGTTCCGATCTTCGAGCGCATCCCGGGCATGGCCGAGGTCAATGCGCTGGGCGGTCGCGAGCGCGAGGTCCAGATCCTGTTCGATCCGACCGCTCTCGCACTGCGCGGAATCGGAGTTGACCAGCTAGTCAGCGCCATCCAGCAGACGAACCAGAACACCTCGGCCGGTGAGGTCTCCGAGTCGAAATCCGACGTGCGGCTGAGGCTCGTCTCCAAGTACAAGAGTGTGGAGCAGGTCGAAGCGACCGTGGTCGCACAGACGGAGGCCGGGCCGGTCTGGCTCTCCGACGTGGCGACCGTCGTCGAGACCTTCAAGGAGCCGCGCACCTTCGTGCGTTCCCGCGGGCGGTCGGTGATCGCGATCAACTTCCAGCGCGAGATCGGCTCGAACGTGATGGAGGTCATGGAGTCGCTGCGGCGCGAGATCGAGCGCGTCAACCGGCCGGGCGAGGTGCTCGATCGGCGCGCGAAGGATTTGGGCCTGAACGGCACGCTGAAGCTGGCGCAGGTCTTCGACCAGACCGTCTACATCGACGACGCACTGCTGCTCGTGCGCAACAATATCTGGATCGGGGGAGCGCTCGCGATCCTCGTTCTCTTGCTCTTCCTGCGCTCGATCCGCAGTGCAGGGATCATCGCACTCGCGATTCCCATCTCGGTCGTCGGAGCCGTCGTGTTGATGGTCTCCCTCGGTCGCTCCGTCAACGTGATCTCGCTGGCGGGGATGGCCTTCGCCGTCGGCATGGTGGTGGACAACGCGATCGTCGTGCTCGAGAACATCTACCGCCACCTCGAGCTCGGCAAGAGCAGTGTCCAGGCGGCCATCGATGGAACTCGCGAGGTCTTCGGCGCCATCCTGGCGGCCACGCTGACCACGGTCTGTGTCTTCATCCCGATCCTCCTGATCGAAGAGGAGGCCGGGCAGCTCTTCCGCGATATCGCGCTCGCGATCGTAGCCTCGGTCAGCCTGAGCCTGCTCGTCTCGGTCACGGTCATTCCGACCTGCGCCTCGCGCTTGCTCGGAGCGCGCAACCGCTCCAGCGGAAAGGCGGGCGGCTTCTCTCCGGCGCGCATGGTCGGCGGTGCCGTGTACTGGTTGAGCGGCAGCGTCATCGCCCGCGTCGTCATCGTCATCGTCTTCGCGGGGCTCTCCGTGTTCGGCACACTGGCGCTCATGCCCCCGGCGGACTACCTGCCGGTCGGCAACCGCAACCTCTACTTCGGTCTGATGATTCCGCCGCCGGGCTACAACCTCGAGCGGAGGTCCGAGCTCGGTGCGCGCGTCGAGGCCACCGTGCGTCCCTACTGGGAGGCGGGCATGCTCGAAGTGGGCAGCGACGAGTACGCCACGGCCAAGGCCGCGTTGCCCGAGGTCCCGACCTTCGACTTCGCGACCATGCAGCCGGGCGAGCCGGTCGTCCCGCCGCCGCTCGAGAACTACTTCCTGGTCGCGCTCGAGGACGTGCTCTTCCACGGCGCGATCTCCGACGATCCGAAGCGAGTCGTCGACCTGGCGTCGTTGTTCTCACACGCCACGCGCTCGGACGTCGCACCCGGCGTGTTCGCGTTCGGCTTCCAGGTGCCGCTCTTCCAGCTGGGCGGCAACAGCGGCTCGGCCGTGAAGATCGACTTCGTCGGCGATGATCTCGACGAGGTCTCCTCCAGCGCCTTCGCCGTCTTCATGGAGATGATGATGATTTACGGGCCCGGCACGACTCAGCCGGATCCGTCGAACTTCAACGTGCCCGGTCCCGAGCTGCGCGTCGTTCCCGATCTCGTTCGGCTGGCGGAGGCCGGACTGTCGCCTTCGCAGCTGGGCCTGGCCGTGCAGGCGCTCGGCGATGGCGCCATCATCGGTGACTACGAGGTCGGCGGACAGACGATCGACCTCAAGCTGAAAGCGGCCGAGGGGACCTACCTGGGCGACCTCGGGGAGACGCCGATCGCCACGCCGCTCGGCGGTGTTCAGCTCTTGTCGGCGCTGGGAGATCTGCAGCGCGTCAACGCGGCAGCTCAGATCAACCGCGTCGCTCGCCAGCGGTCGGTGACGCTGCAGTTCACGCCGCAGGGGGTGCCGCTCGAGCAGGCGGTGGCCGGTGTTGCGGCGCTGCTCGAACAGAAGCGCGCCGAGGGCGCGATCCCGCCCGGCGTCGAGACGAGCTTCTCCGGTTCGGCGAGCAAGCTCGGCGCGGTGCGCGACGCGATGCTCGGCGACGGCAGCTTCGCGGGAGCCATCTCGAGCTCGCTCGTGCTCGCTCTGCTCGTCGTCTACCTGCTCATGTGTGTCCTGTTCCAGAGCTTCCTGCGGCCGGCGGTGATCATGCTCAGTGTCCCGCTCGCCACGCTGGGTGGCTTCGCCGCGCTGCAGGGCGTTCACCTGTGGAGCCTCTCCGATCCCTACATGCCGCTCCAGAACATGGACGTGCTGACCATGCTGGGCTTCATCATTCTGCTCGGCGTGGTGGTGAACAACGCGATCTTGATCGTTCACCAGTCGATCAACTTCATGCGCGGCGAGTCGGAGAACGACGAGGGCGAGCTGGAGCGCATGTCTCCGCGTCGCGCAATCGCACAAGCGACTCGCAGCCGCGTGCGGCCGATTCTGATGGGCACTCTGACTTCGATCGGGGGGATGGCACCGCTCGTGTTCATGCCCGGCTCGGGGTCCGAGCTCTACCGCGGACTGGGCAGTGTCGTGCTGGGCGGTCTGCTCGTCTCGACCGTCTTCACGCTCTTCCTCGTTCCGCTGCTCTTCTCACTCCTGTGCGATCTGCAACAGAAGTTCGGTTGGTTGAGCGAGGTGAAGGAAGACGAAGAAGGTCCGGCGCCGAGCGCGAGCATGGGCGTGACTCCGGGAGCGATCGCGCTCTTGTTGTGCTCGACGGCTCTCTTTCTCGGCGGCTGTCAGAGCAAGCGCAGCCCGCTGAAGATGCCGGAGGAGGCCAGCCGTGAGGTTCGGCAGAGTGTCGAGGCGGAGCGGCTGGCCGAGCTCGACCGGCAGGCGGCGGACCGACGCCAGCTCGAGGTTGAGTCTTCGCGGGAAGCCGACGCGCTCGACGAACGGCTCCAGCGTTCGGGGGCTTCGGGCGGACCGGAGTCCTGGGCCGGCCGAGCGGTGAGCCTGGATACGGACCTCTCGGGCGCGGAGCAGCGAGTGGTCAAGCTCGCCCTGTCGAGTGCTCTCGACGAGGCGGTGATCAACAACCTCGCACTGCGGCGGTCGCGGCTCGCTCCGGAGATCTTCGGTGCGGAGGCCGAGGCACAGGACGCGGCCTTCGACTCATCGATCTTCGCGCGCATCGAGCACGAGAAGGTCGATCGCCCCAACCCCGTTCCGCGCGTCTTCGACCCGGACACCGGCGGCTTCATCACGGTCGGCGTCGGCGAGAGCCGCTCGCGTCGCTCGAACCTCTCGCTCGGGCTCCGCAAGAGCCTGGAAGGTGGTGCCACCGTCGAAGCCTCGACCTTCATCGAGCGCTTCAACAATCGCACGGTCGGTCTCCAGTTCACGCCCGATCCAGCCTGGCGAACGGGCCTCGCTCTCACCGTCGCGCAGCCGCTCTTGCGCGGCAGCGGCGAGGAGGTCAACCGCAGTGAGGTCGAGCGCCTCGAGCGACAGGAGCAGCGTGCCGAGCATGTGCTGCGCGCCGACGCGCTCACACTGAAGGCCGAGACAGCCGCGGCCTACTGGGATCTCTACGAGGTCTGGCAGGAGTTTCGAATCCTCGAGAGCCTCGTCGCGGGTGGATCGGAAGTCGAACGCGTGCTGTTCGAGCGCCAGAGCTTCGATACCGAGCCCGCTCAATACTCGGACGCTCTGGCGACGGTCGAGGGTCGACGTGCGCAGCTGGTACGCGCACGACTGCGTCTACGTCAGTTCTCCGATCGGCTGAAGTCGCTGGTTCAGTCGCCCGACTTTCCGCCGGGCTCCGAGGTCTTGCTCGAGCCTACCGATGTTCCCGACGTCGAGAGCGTTGGGTTCACGTTGGAGCGGGACATTGCAAGCGCGCTGCGAGAGCGCCCGGTCATGCGGGCTGCGCTCCTCGAGATCGAGGACACCCAGCTGCTCGAGCGCATCGCGAAGAACCTCGAGCAGCCCGACCTGAGCTTGATCGGCGAGCTGTCGCTGCTCGGCGAGGACGACGAGATCGGGCGGGCGAGTCGCGAGCTGGACAACTTCCTCAGCTACCTCGTCGGACTCAGCTTCGAGCTGCCGGTTGGAAATCGCGCCGCGCATGCCGAGCGCCGTCGCGCGCGGTTGATGGGACGCGAGGCGGCACTGCGCTACGAGGAGACGGCGCTCGCGGTCGTGCTGGAGATCAAGGCGGCCTTGCGAGAGCTCGAGACCAGCTGGCGTCTGGTGGAGGCGACACGCAGCCTGCGCCTGGCGCAGACGGAGAACCTGCGCGCACTCGTGGCCGAGGAAGAGGAGCGCACGACGCTCAGTCCGGAGTTCCTCTCACTCAAGTTCCAGCGTCAGGAGCGTCTGGCGCTCGCGCAGATCGAAGAGGTGACCGCCCACTGTGACTACCAGCGCGCGCTGGTCGCCTACGAGCGGGCGCTCGGCGGCAAGGACTAGCCAGCGATCGCGACGTTCGGAGTGAGCCCGATGTCGACGAGGTGGGGGCTGTAGATCAGCTCGAGCTCGAACAGGTCGCCGATGACCTCCGCCGCTTGTGCGCGGGAGAGGCCGCTCTCGGCGAGCGCGCGGATCATGTCGCGACCGAGAAAGGGCTCGGCTGAAGTCGCGAGCAGGACGGCAGCGCTCGCCACGGGTCCGGGGTTCAGGTGGATCGGATCGGCTCCGCGAAGCTGGAGGGAAATGCGTTCGATCATCGACTCGCACCAGACGCCGCGGTGCTCGAGAGTCAGGGTCACTTCGGGATGGACATTGAGCGGGAGCTCGTCGAGGTTCTCGAGCGGGAGCTTCTTGCGCAGTCGGTTGCCCGGCTTGCAGAGATAGAGCTCGAGCTTGCCCGGGCGATGGATGGAGAGCGCGAGCTTGTAGCGATCACCGCGTCACGGATCTCGCTGAGGAGGGCCTCGCGGATGCCCTGCTGGAAGGAGAGCAGCTCGTCCTTGGACTTGCGCTCAGAGCGGCGCGCGGAGCGCTTCTTCCGGGACTGCTTCACGGGCTTCGATTTCGTAGACTGCTTCTTCATGGGGGCTCTTCTCCGGTGACTGGTTCTCAGCAAACACAGTCATACCAACGGGTTGGGCCCCTTCCCAAATCTCACACGTTGCCGGACATCCTCTGCGCGAGAGCGACGCGGTTCAGGTCGATGCCGAGGAAGTCAATGTCGGGCTGAAGGTTCGCAGCGCCGATCAATCCGAGTGCTCGTCCGCAGCCGGCATCGAGGACTCGAATGGTGCCACCTTTCGGTCGGCAGCGCTCCGAGAGCGAGAGCAAGTAGCGAGCGTCGAAGCCCAGGCGGATGGTCGGCGTACCGCTGGGATAGGGGAAGCTCTCGTAGAGCTCACGGACGGCGCGGGTGGTCTCGTTCATGCCGAGACCATCGACTCGGGCTACGAATCCCTTGAGGTCGGCGCGGCGTGGGGGGGCTAGCTCAGCTCGAGGATGACCTGGAGGCGCAGGAAGTCGACATCCTTCACGCGGACTGCGATCGGGTAGCCCTCGGTGAAGGAGAGGCTTCTGCGACCTGCGCGGATGGTGAGGGTCGCCCCCTTGAGTTCGGAGCGCTCGCCGATCGAGCGAGCGGGCAAGAAGCCGTAGACGTTCAGCTCCTGCATGTGGACCTCGATGCCCGCGCGAGAGACGCGATGCACGCGCGCATCGATGCGCTCGCCGATGTGTGGCTCCATGAACTGGCAGATCTTCAGGTCGCCGATCGCGGTCTCGGCCATCTCCGCGATCTCCGACTGTTGAGAGCAGTGCGACGCGACGTGGTTGAGGTCTTCGAGGAAGTCGTCGGCGCGGAGCTCGACGGAGGCCTCGTCCGCACGCGTCTCGAGCGCCCACAACCAGCGGTGCACGATCAGGTCGGGGTAGCGGCGAATCGGCGACGTGAAGTGCAGGTAGGCCTTGCGCGCGAGCCCGAAGTGCGTGGCGACGTCTTCATGGTCGCGCACTTCGTAGATGGCTCGTTCGACGAGGCCCATGATGCGTCCGATCAGAGCTTCGGCGTTGGGGCGGTTGCGCGCTGCACGAATCATGCGGCCGATGTCGCGACCGGTGAGGCGCTGCTTGTCCGGCACACGGATGTTGTGCTGTTCGAGCAGCTTGGCCACAGCCTCGACCTCGTCCGGATCCTTCTCGGGATGCACGCGATAGATCGTCGGCAGTCCGCGCTCGACGAAGAGGTCACCGACCGCTTGGTTGGCGGCGAGCGCGGTCTCCTCGATGAGCGTATTGCTGAAGTACTTGGGGTAGTCGACGATGGCAGAGACCTCGTGCTTCTCGTCGAACACGAACTTGCGCTCGCGCGAGTTGATCCTCAGTGAGCCCTTGGCGTCGCGCAGCTTCTGCTGCGTCTTGGTCCAGCGCTCGAACAGACGCAGCGGTTCCTCGAGAAACAGAAGCTCCTCGGCCTCTTCGCTCGAGTCGCCGTCCAGGAGAGCCTGCACTCCCTCGTAGGTGCAGCGCTTGACGCTCTGGATGACGCTCTTGTGGACCTCCGATGCTCGGCGCTCGCCACTCGCTTCGAACTCCATGACGACGGAGTAGGCCAGGCGCGGTCGGTCGGGCACGAGCGAGCAGAGCCCGTTCGAGAGAGTCTCGGGGAGCATCGGAACGACTTGATCGGCGAGATAGACACTCGTTCCACGAGCCAGGGCCTCGGCGTCGAGGACCGTACCCGGGCGGACGTAGTGAGCGACATCGGCGATGTGCACTCCGATTCGGACGGCGCCGCCGTCCAGCGCTTCGATCGAGATCGCGTCGTCGTAGTCCTTCGCATCCGCGCCATCGATCGTGAAGATCGTCTGCTCGCGCAGGTCGCGGCGTCCTTCAAAGTCGGCGCTGCTCGGATCCTCCGGCAAGCTCTCGAGCTCGCTCAGCACATCCTTCGGGAAGAAGGTTCGGACTCGAAATGAAGCGAGCAGCTGCATCTCTTCGGAGTCTTGGTCGCGGTAGGGCGGCGGTCCTGTCGCCATGTCACCGAACGCGGCAGGACGTCCGTCGATACGCTCGCGACTCGAGTCCGCTTGCGCGTGGTCGGGATTGGAGGCCTCGACTTGATCGGTGTCGGAACCAACGAATTCGCCCTCGCTCTCGAGGGTCCAACCGCGATCGTTGTTTTCGTCTTCAGGCGTCGAGCTCGGGCTTGCACCGCTCGCCTTCAACAAGTCCTTGAAGCTCTTGAAGCCCTTGCCTTCGTCCGCCTCTTGCATCTCTCAAGGATAGTGGAGGCAGTGAGATTCATCACTCACTGGTGGCCAGTAATGACTCTCGATTTCAAAGCCTGCGGCTCGCGAGTGGGGTATTCCTGAATAGGGACTGTCCCCAGGCTTCCCAAAAATTCGAGTTCAACTGAGGGCGGCCTTCCCCTATGAGGAAACAGGGCCCTGCCGTAGGCTTGGTAAGCACCCGAGAAGGGGTAGAGGTCTAGGCGCAGTTTGATCGTTCTCACTCCTAACTCCCGTCGGAATTGACAGCATGAACATTGATAAGCACTTCCTTTCGCAAGATTCTCGGCCGTTCGGAACCACGCTCTCGAACAACAAGTGGGTTCAGAGAATCGGGGTACTGCTCTTACTGATTGTTGGCATGGGATTCGCAGTTCCTCTGACCACGGTCGAGGAAGAGCTTCCGATTGCGGACCGAGTCAATGTTCTTCTGCTCTCGGCTCAGGGAGATGCGAGTGGGCCCGAAGGGGATTGGAATCGACAGAAGAGTATTGTCGCGGGCAACGGCCTCTTCGTTCTCACTCCCGACGACAGTGGCACTTCGACGACTCGTAGCGAGGAGCTCCTGAAGCTGACCAAGCTGCTCCTAGAGAAGACAGTCCTCTCATCGACTGGACAGATTGGTACTTGGATGGGCGACGGAACCTTGCATGCAGTCGAGCTCGATCTCTTCGGGACCGATGACCCGCTCGCAGCGCCGGCCGCGACCGAGCGATTGGGCACGGTTGGAAAGCTGACGGGCCTCGACTCGAGCGGGCTGCCCGCGACTCTGGGTTGGATCTATTGCTACGACTCGACGCTCTACCAGGCACGCCTCACCGCACTCGCGTCGGCGACCGGAGGGACCGTGACCGGCAACCAGACGCTCTTCACCGGGCCGACGATTCAGTCGAAAGGCGAGGGCAGCTTCGCAATCTTCCTGAACACGGACAACTCCTCGATCGTCGGGGACTTGCTCTCCAACGGGGGAATCCGAGTCGATGGAGACAACAACGCCATCGCCGACAACCTGACGGCTCGGTCCAGTATCGTGGCGACCGGCACGGGCGGCACCCTCGGTACTCAAATATTCGTCACTCCGGTCACCGCGCTGCCCACACCGGAGCAGACGGCCCTGCAGTACGAGAATCTGGCGAAGGCGAACAGCACATTCTTCACTTCGAGCATTACAATTGTCGGAGACGGCGCCGGAGGCTTCGAGACATCTCAAGGCCTACCGATCAGTGGTGTCGTCTACGCAGTGGGCGATATCTCAGCCAACTTCAGCGGGCTAACAGGAAGCCTGACGTTGATCTCGGAGGGCAGCATTGAGTTCTTGGGTAGCAACAACAACATCAGCGCTGCAGTGGACGACCTCGGAGTCTGGGCCATCAAGGATCCGACGGGTCAGGTGGACAGAGACGTTGTCGTGTCCGGAGCAGGTAACAGCCTCGTCGGCCGAGTCTTTGCTCCCGGCGGCGCCGTTGAGATTCAAGGGGATGACAACTTCCTCGTCGGTAGTCTCTATGGCTGGAAGGTTGTAGTTGCCGGTGATGGCCAGACGATCTCCGACGGAACGAGTCTCTAGTACGGATGCGCGTTCATTGAAGGCCGGGGAGGAGCTCGTGAGCGAGCTCCTCCCCGGTGCTTCGTTGGGGAAGTTCACCCTGATCAGGGAGCTCAAGCCCGACTGTTCCAGTACGGAGAGCGGACGAGCCGTCTGGCTGGCCCGAGATGAGCAGCAAGGGCACGACCTCGTGCTCAAGCTCGTCCGAGTCGGACATGGCCGCGAAGGCCAGGACCTTCATCGTGAGTTCGAGTGGCTCATGGCTCTGGCTCACGAGCACCTGCCGCGGGTGTACTCGGCGGGAGTCGACGCGACGGCGAACTGGTCCTGGATCGCGATGGAGTATGTGAATGGAGCTACGCTCGATTGCGCCATTTCGGAGTTCGGTGTCGAGACGACACCCGACCTGCTGTGGCAGGCCTGCCGAGCGATCGACTTCCTCCACGAGGGGCATCACGTTGTTCATGGCGATCTGAAACCGCTCAATATCCTGGTCGAAGAGCGGGACGGCCGCGCCAAGCTGAAGTTGATCGACCTCGGTCTCTCCGGACGGCTCGGTGAGGGCCAGTCCGGCGTTGTTCGAGGAACACCCTACTACGCGGCTGATTCCATCCTTCGAGGCGAACGACCGACCGTATCCAGTGATCTCTATTCGCTCGGCATCTCCTTCGTCGAAGCGATTACTGGCGACCGCAACGGCATCGGTCGTGTTGAGGAGCTGCTGCCCCTCGAGCTCGGGCGGATCGTTCGGAGGCTCGCGCTCCAGGACGAAGACACGCGCTACTCGTCAGCGAGAGAGGTTATGCGGGATCTGCGTGAGCTGGTGCCGGCGGAGGTGCGCCGCGAGGCGAGCGCATTCGTGCGCCCGCGCTTCGTGGGGCGCGCAGCGGAGCTGATGTGGACAGGGCGTTGGCTGAGCGAACTGCGTGAGGGAACCTCTCCGACAAGCGTGGTCATGGTGAGCGGGCAACCGGGAATCGGAAAGTCCCGCTTCCTCGACGAGGTTAGTCGACGAGCCAGCTTGGCGGAGATGGAGGTGCATCGTCTCTCGACCTACGCCAGCCAGGAGAATCCCTACTCGGCCCTGACCTCCATCGTCGATGCTCTCGCCATTCACGAGGAACGCGCGGACGTTGTGTCGCGATTCGTCGACCTCAAGGAACGGCTGCACAGGGCCGGAGCAACGAGCGAGTTCAGCGAGACACCAGAGTTTCGCGATGCGGCGCTCTGGTTGGAGCTCATGCGCGCTCTCTCGACCGCGGCAGACAAGAGCTCCATCCTGTTTGTGATCGACGATGTCGATACGGCTTCGCCGGTGCTCTTGGAGTTCATGAGCTTCGTCGCGCGCAACACGAAGTCGGCGCTCGTCGGATTCCTGATCGCACACAGCGCGGCTGACAACGAGACAGTCTGGATCGGTGAGCGGGGAGCCCGTCGCTTGGAGCTCGAGCGGATTTCGCACGCCGAGTCGCACCAGCTGGTCGAGTCCATTTTGGGGACTGAGATGTGGGGAGTTGAACACTGCGAGGCCATCGCCGACGCGACAGACGGACATCCGCAGTTCTGTGTGGCCGCTGCCACGGCGGCGCTGACGGAGGCGCTGAGGGAGCAGCAGGATCTTCCCAGCCTGCTGCGTGAAGAGCTCCCGAAGACTCTGGCGAATGCGCTCGCACTACAGCTTCAGTCACTCTCTCCAGAGGAGCGCGAGCTTGTCGATCGACTCTCGGTCTTGGATCGATCCGCGCCCTCCACCGTATTTCATGCGCTGATCGGTGACCTGCCCGGCGCTGAACTCGCGTTGAACTCCCTCGTGCAATCCGGAATCCTCGAGCGCGGGGACTTCTCACTCGAGGATCACAAGGTCGCGAATCCTCGGTATGTGTTTTCTTCGGATGCGTTGCGCCGACAGGCCCATGACTCCTTGGGAGTCGATCGCCGGAGAGAGTTGAGCGCGAGCGCGTGCGAGGCCTGGATGAAGGGCGAGGAGTCGGCAGCGCAAACGTTTGCACTGGCTTCGCTCGCGGTCGGCGCTGCTTCTGCCGACCTGGCGACGAAGTTCGCCCCGCCTGCACTGGAGTACCTGGTTGCGGGGCGCTCCTTCCGCAAGGCGATCCGGCTCGGCGGTGAAGTGTTGGCTCTCGCCGAGGATTCGAAGAGTGGAGCGGACTTGGCACTCGTTCGCGAACCGATCGGCGACGCGCACTTCTCACAGGGTGAGCTCGAGCTTGCACTGGACTTCTATGGCGCATCACTCGAGTGCGCGCGGGACGGAACCAGCAAGGCCAGGCTTCACCGCAAGCGAGCGTTCGTTCGGGACAACCTGGGTGACACCGAGGGAGCCTTCCGAGACCTGCTCCGCGCCTATGAGCAGAACGCGGTCGAAGACCACGACGGCCAGATCGCGATCTGCAAGCATCTGGGTATGGTCGAATACCGGCGTGGGCAACCACTCGAAGCCGAACGCTGGCTTTGGCGTGCGTTCGATGGTGTTCAAGACCCGGAGAACGATCCGCGCACGGCATCGGTCTGGAACAACCTTGGTGCATTGGCGATGTATCGGAATCGACCGGAAGAAGCCGGGCGCTACTTCAATCGAGCACTCCGTTCTCGAGAGCGAGCCGGCGACATTGGCGGACTCTCTCGCACGCTCGCCGGTCTTGGCGCTCTCGCCATGGTCGATGGACGTCTCAAAGATGCGCGCGAGTACCTGAATCGCTCACTCGAGATCAAGCGCAGGCTCGGCAACCGAGGATCGATTGCACTGAGCCTCTCGAACCTCGCGCAGCTCGATCACTGGGTCGGAAGCTACGGGCAGGCGATTCACAACTACGAAGAAGCGCTGGCGATCCGAATCGAGGTGAAGGATCTCGCAGGCGAGGTCACCACGCGCGCCCATCTCTCAGAGGTCTGGCGGGTGAAGGGCGAGCTCACGGACGCTCTCGAGCAGGCGCAACGCGCGCTCGAGAAGAGCGAAGGGCGCCAGGACGTCGCACGGGTCAACGCGCTGTATGCACTGGGATCCATCCAGCTCGTGCTCGGAGAGTTCGAGCTCGCAATGAGCGTTGCCGAAGCGGGCTTGGCGTTGGCTCGCTCCTGTGAAGCAGCAGCGGATGAGGCTCTGTTGCTCGCGCTCTTGGGTGAGATTCGGAGCATGCGGAATCCCGAGGACCACGAGGCTCCGGCGCAGATCGGGGAGGCGGAAGCAATCGCGCGGCGCATCGAGAATCCGCTCGTCCTCGCCACCATCCTGGCGACTCGAGCGGAGTGTTCGGTCTCTGATGGCCGGAGCGAGGATGCCGAGCGGGCGGCAGAGGAAGCTCAAGCGCTCGCTCATGACTTGGAGCTTCGCTTCGTTACGGCTCGAACCGAGCTGGTGCTCGGTCGGCTCGCGAACGAGAGAGGGGACCTCGCGGTGGCCTCGCGGCGTCTGCACCGTGCCGAGGAGTACGCGTTGCTGTTCGCCTCGCCCGAGCTGACCTGGCAGGTCTACTTCGCACTCGGCCAGTTCCATCGAGCGGAGGGACGCGAACAGCGCTCGTTCCAGTGGCTGCGCAAGTGCTTGGGAGTTCTGGGGGCTGCTGTGGACGGGCTGCGCACGGAAGCCCAAACAAAGTCGTATTTGAGAAGCCCTCAACGATCCCGTGCCCTGACCGCGATCGAGACTTGGTTGAGCACCTAGGCAAAACTACCCTACAATTGTTCTGCATCATTCGTCGGCCAGCACACGGTCCGCAAGTTAACTCTCCCTGGCACAGAGCATTCTCCCGCCCACCTCATGACCTCATCTGCCGAACACCCGAATAGTGAAAAGGCTCGTCTCCTGGGATTGAACCAAGCGCTCGATCTCAAGCTGGACGAGCCCGGCCAGGGTGAATGGCAAGGCGGACTCGAGCGGCAACTGACACGCCTGCTCGAGATCGCGCGGGCGATGAATCGCATTCACGACCAGGACCAGCTCTTGGTCTATGTGAGTGAGAGGCTGCGCGAGCTGTTCGATGCGCAGAACTCGTTCGTCATCCTCTTCGATGAGGACGGAGAGCCGGTCGTTCAAGCCTCGCACGTGCACGACGCGAAGCGCGGCAGCATGCCCGTCAGCCGCACGCTCCTGGACCGAGTCAAGAGCTCCCGCGAGGCGATCATCATCGATGACGCGACTCAGCATGCGGACCTGCGCAGTCGCAGCAGCATCGAGGAGCTTCGCATCGCCAGTGCACTGTGCGCGCCGTTGATCGTCGAGGACGAGGTCATCGGTATCCTCCAGTTCGATCAACGCGGAGACCCTCACCCGTTCCCCGAGTCGGACCTGCGCTTGCTGTCCTTGTTCGCTGACCAGGTCGCCACCGTGCTCAGCAATCTCAGATTGATTTCTCGGATTCAGGATGCACTCGCCGAGACGAAGCTCGCACAAATCCGACTCGTCGAGTCGGAGCGTCTCTCCGCTCTGGGCGAGATGGCCGGTGGCATTGCGCACAACTTCAACAACACTCTCTTCGTTGCGCTGGGCCTCTGCGATGTGCTGCTCGCGAAGGGCGACATTCCCGAGGACGCTCGCGACGCGGTCGACAGAATTCGAACCTGCTCCCTGGATGCTGCCAACATGGTGCGCCGCCTGAGGACTTTCTCGACCGGGCCAGCGACCGATTCGGATGAGCTCTCCATCTTCCCGTCGACGATCGTTGCAGACCTTCCCATTCTCACTCGTCACAAGTGGAAGGATGAGGCGGCCGAGCGCGGTGTTCAAATCAACGTGCGCCTCGAGGCCAGGACCACTCCGCCCGTTCGAGCACGTGCCGCGGACCTCCGAGAGATCCTGACCAACCTCATCTTCAATGCGGTCGACGCCATGCAGGAGAGTGGGGAGATCACGATCTCGACGGGCGTCGAGAGCGAGCGTGTCTTCGTCAGTGTGAAGGATCAAGGCGTGGGGATGGACGAGTCCCTCCAGCGCCAGGTCTTCGAACCCTTCTTTACAACGAAAGGGGAGAAGGGCTCCGGATTCGGCCTGTCGACCTGTTGGAGCATCGTTCGAAGTCTGAACGGTGAGATCAAGGTGGAGTCTGAGGAGGGCGTCGGAACCTCGTTCACGATCTGGTTGCCGCAGGCGAAGGAGATCAAGCCCTTCAAGCGGCCCGCTCCCGTGCGCTCGTCGACTCCCGAGCACATCATGATCATCGACGACGATCCGGCGGTTCGGCGGACGGTGGTCGAACTCATCAGGCTGCTCGGCTACGAGGTGACTTCCTTCGGAACGGGTGCCGAGGCACTGGAAGCTCTGTCCGAGAAGCTGCCCGACATGCTGATCTCGGATGTGGGTATGCCCGGCATGAACGGGAACGAAGTCGCTCGAGAGGTCGCTGCGAGAGAGCCCGATCTACCGATCGTGCTGCTGACCGGCTGGGGCTCCGACATTGCTCTCGACCCCAATATCCACGAGCTGATCGACATGGTCCTGCCCAAGCCTGTCACTCTGGAGCTCCTCAGAGAGACGATCGAAGAGATCTTCGAGCGCAAGACTCAGCCCGTCTAGCGCGGCGCCGGAGAGGCCTGGCCCCGGACGGAGCCGGAAAGTCTTGCCGAAGACTGCTGCCTGAGAGCGGAGTCTCGCAGCACCGTGTCTTGACCGGTCTCGACTGCCTCGAAGGAGCGATCGTCCAGGTGGAACGCCGCGGTCCCGCCTTCCAGGTCGGGCTCGGTGCCAGTGGCAAGAACGAGAGCTACGGCGCCTCCGGATGGCTCGATGTGGCCTTCTACGAAGCCGGTAGTCAGAACCCCTCGATGAGCACGGGCGATATCAACATCGATATCGGCGGTGACTGCGAAGCCGAGAACTGGCCCAGCTGGGTCTGGTAGGCCTCGACCGCCAGACCTGGAGGGCTGGAAGACTCCTTCCAAACTCCGGATAATTGAATGCGACGCCGCGTCACTCTCTCGAGGGTGGCGCGGCGCTCTCGCTTCGGAGTAAATCCAGCGAGCAGGCAGATTCGCGCCGGGAAGAGCCGATGAGTAGGGGCTCCGGTACCCTAGGGGGGCTAGTAGCAAGCGCTTGCCAAGTACTCTCGCGGCCCGGCTATCCATCTCACCAGCAAATGAACGGTCTTCACATCACGGGTTGGGGTACGGCCCTACCCGAGCGACGGGTCACGAATGCCGACATCGTTGAGCGCGTCGACACGACCGAAGAATGGATCGTCGAACGGACCGGGATCCTGGAGCGGCGGGTGGGCGGGACGACATCGGGGCTCGCGGCCGAGGCTGGTGCGCAGGCCATGGAGCGAGCGGGACTCGAGGCTGCGGATATCGACCTGGTCATCCTTGCGACCACGACACCGGACAAGACCGTTCCCGCGACGGCGCCCAGCGTGCAACACGCGCTCGGTCTGAGCTGCGGTGCCTTCGACCTGAACGCAGCCTGCTCGGGATTCGTCTACGGGCTGGTCGTCGCACAGGGCATGCTGAGCACCGGAAACAGGCGCATCTTGCTGATTGGCGCCGAGACTCTCAGCCGAATCACGGATTGGGATGACCGCTCGACTTGCATTCTCTTCGCGGATGGTGCGGGTGCAGTTGTCGTCGAGTCACGCGAGGGAGAAGGCCTGCTGGGCTGGGACTTGCAGGCGGACGGCGCTTCGCTCTCGGTGCTGTACTCCGACGTCGGCAGCACCTTTCAGATGCAAGGACGCGAGGTCTATCGACGAGCCGTCCACGCCATGGTCGAGTCCTCACGCCGGGCGATGCAGCAGGCGGGAGTGGGGCCGGACGACATTCACCTGCTCGTGCCGCACCAGGCCAACCTCAGGATCATCGAGGCGGCGACGCGGCGCCTGGGCATTCCTCTCGAGCGAACGGCGGTCGTTCTTCAGACGACCGGCAACGCATCGGCTGCATCAGTTCCGCTCGCCCTCGGCAGCATGCTCGACCAGGGCCGCATCTCACCCGGTGACCTGGTACTTTTTTCCGGCTTCGGTGCAGGCATGACTGCGGCCAGCGCGGTTCTGCGCTGGTAGGCCGGGAATACACGGCAAGTTGCTCGAGTTCTGGCCAAGTCCGCCTCAGGATCGAGTGGCGTTGAAGCCGACGAACAGGCTATGTCCCTGCGAGAAATCAAGTCCCTCGTTGAGGCCGTCTCGAGCGTTGAGCCCGAAGATGGCCGCAACCAGATTGTTCTCCTCGATCGCATCAACTCCATGAAAGAGCTGATGGAGAAGGGGCAGCAGCACGACCTGGTGGCCTACCTGCAAGCGGCGAGCATCTTGACCCAGACGCTGGCTCAGCCCGGAGGAATTACGCCGGGCCGAATCTCGGGCGCAGTCATGACGCTGCTAAAGCAGGTCGAGGACTCCTTCGATACCGGAACGGAGCGCGTGCTCCCGGCTCTTCGCGCACTCGGGTATGCGGACGAGCCCGATGCCGCGCCGGTGAAGGAGGGCTCGCTCAAGATGGTGACGGACCAGTGTCTGGGAGAGATCCTGATTCAGACCGGTACGGCGAGCGCGGCGGATGTCGCCGAAGGGCTGAAGGCCCAGCGCGCGACGGGTGTTCGTATCGGTGAAGCGCTGGTCATGCTCGGCAAGGTGACGTGGGAGCAAGTGGAGAGCGCAGTACGCCTCCAGCAGAAGCTCCGCACGACTGTCGAGAAGTCATCGGGCATCTCGCTCAGCGACTGAGTGGCCCGCAGCGGCGGGGCGATGCGATCGCCCTGGCTACGCTGAGAAATTGGGCTGAATAGCCAGAGTCTAGCGCGGGTACGCGCCCGTTCCCGAGGTCGAAACGACCCGCATGGGCCGCCTCGAGGAGAAGAGGCTGTGGATCCGCCTCGTCTGCGTTGCGCTCGCCTGGCGGATCTACAACCATGTGTTCCCGGCGAGTCGCGGTCACTGATCGAACCGACGAGGTTGCCTGCCGGTCGTTTCACGCCACAAGTGCCACGGACGCGAGAGACTATCCATGAGCGAAAACGCAAACCCGAGCGAGAACCAGAGCGAGCAGGAAGCCGAGACCACGGAGCCTGCACCGGAGCCCAGTCCCGCGCCGAGCGGCTTGCGGAAGGAGTCGATCTGGGAGGTCTATTACCCACGCAATGTTCACGCGGACGTCGAGGCGATCCCGATCGCCTCCTTTCCGATGATCATCTACTTCTGGCCCTCGATGCTCGCGCTCCTGGCTTGCGGAACGCTGCAGTCCGCAACCAGCATCGAGCCGACCACGCTTGGCCTGCTCGCGGTGGCCATCTGGACCTTCAACCTGCTCGTCATCGTCACCGACCTCGACCAGAAGAAGTTCGTCATCTCGATCCTGATCGTGCTGCTGATCGGAGCCGGAGCTTGGGTCGCGAATCTCAAGGACGTTGCGGTGGTTGGCAGTGTCGCTGGCTGGTTCGGCGGCCTGGAGGTCACCTTCAGCACGCAGGCCTATCTGTTGATGGGCGTGATCCTCGTGATCTTGTTCGTCGCCGGGATGGTGCAGCCGCGGTTCGACTACTGGCGCTTCGAGTCCAACGAGTTCGTTCACTACGTCCAGCCCTGGGGGCGGGATCAGAGCATTCCGCGCCTGGGGAGCACCGTGACGCGAGAGGTTCCCGACATGCTGGAGCTGATCCTGACCTTCGGTGGGGGAACTCTGCTGGTGCGCAGAGAAGGGCAGGTCGTCGCGCGCATCGAACACGTGCCCTTCCTTAGCCGCAGGATGATCGCTCTGGAGCGTCTGCTCGGCGCGACTCGCGTGAGGAACGTCGAATAGCTGGACCTCCGTGAGCGAGCCAGACTCCAGGGACGAGCTGAACCGAGCGACGAGCTCGGTGCGGGGAGAGGACGAGCGCTGGCGCGACTGCGTTGCGCTCGCACTCGCGTGGATTCCCTTCTCGCTCCTGGTCGCGCACTTCTGGTTCGTGACCGACGATGCCTACATCAGCTTCCGCTACGCAGCGAACTGGGCCGACGGAATGGGGCTGCGCTACAACCTAGGTGAGCACGTTGCGGTCGAAGGCTTCTCCAACTTCCTCTGGGTCTGCGTAACCGCGAGTCTCCTGAAGCTCGGCCTCGACCCGGTCACCTGGGTGCCGGCCGTCTCGGCGCTCGCGGGCTTCGCACTGACCGGCCTCGTCTACTTCTCGTTGCGCCAGCACTTCGCGCTGAATCGCCAGCTCTCGGCACTCACGGTCTGCGCCCTCGGCTGCTGCGCTCCCTTCGCCGTCTGGAGCACGGGTGGTCTCGAGACCATGAGCTTCACGCTGCTCCTGTTCCTGGTCGTGCGCGCGATACTCCTGCGCCCCGGCTCGGCGAGCGGTGTTCAAGCGGGCGCCTTCGGCCTCCTGACAGCACTCTCTCGCCCGGAAGGCATCTACTGGGTACTCCTCGTTCTCGCGCTCGGTTGGAGCTCGCGGAGACAGCGCGGCGAGTCCACCCAGCTCGGCGCGAGTCTCGGCATCCTGCTCACGGGCTTCGCTGTCTACACCGCCTGGCGCCTCTCCGCCTTCGAGCACGCGCTGCCGACGAGCGCGACGGCGAAGCTCTCGGCGGGAATCGGAGTCGACCGACTCGTGCGGGGCTTCCGCTACGTGTCGATGCAGTTCCTGACGACCCTCTCGCTCTTCATGATCGTACCCGCGGCGTGGGAAGCGCTCCGACCGGGCCGCCGCACCCTCGCACTCCCGCTGCTCGCTCTGGCTCTCGGCTTTCCGGTCTGGGCAATCCTCGTGAGCGGCGACTTCATGGCCTTCGGAAGGTTCCTGGTCCCCGGCTTGCCCTACCTCGCGCTGCTCTCTGGACTGGCGCTCGCGCGCTTGGTTGGTCCGAACGGAGAGCGCCGAGCGCTGGGAGTCTTGCTCGCACTCTTCGTCGCCGGGCTCGGAGTCTTGCCCGCCTGGGGGCTCTATCCCGTACCGCTCTCCGTTCGCGAGCCGCTCGACTTCCGCCCGCACCTCGAAGGCTATCGCAGCGAGTCGGCCTACTGGAGTCAGCAGAGCACCGAGACGCAGCGCTGGGCCGAACGCGGCAAGGCGCTCGCGCAGTTCGCGGAGCCGGGTGACTCGATCGCCATCTCTGCCATCGGCGCGGTCGGCTACTACTCGAGGCTGTTCGTCTACGATCGCGTCGGCCTCGTGACCCGCGAGGTGGCTGAGCTTGCGCCCGAAGGCGACGCGCGCGAGCACACTCCCGGTCACGACAATCCGGTCGAGGTGCAGTGGTTCCTCAACCGGGGCGAGCGCCCGACGTTCATCCTGGCCAACTTCCTCGAGGTGGCGGAGAAGGCAGACCTCCTGGCAAAGGTCGGGCGCGCCGAACAGCTGATGCGGACCAGCGGGCTTCGCAAGTTCTACGTGCTGGACATTCGCGAGGTGCGCGCGGTGGGGCAGTCGAGCGCACAGGAGTCCGGCTCCTTCCGCTATCTATTCACCTGGAAGTTGATTCCGAAAGGCGTCACGACGCGCTCGGCATGGGACTCACTCGAGGCCAGGGTGCAGCGCCACCTCGCCGGAGAAGAGTTCCCTTCGGTCGAGGTTAATGAGACCGACTAGTCCTTGCGACGAACGTAGCGAGTGTCGCGACCGTTCTGGTGCAGGACGACCGCACGCGCGGGGGTACTCGACTCATCGAGCTCGAAGCTGATCTCCGCATCGATGTCGCGGTAGAAGAACTCGGTCGCGGCCGACGGATGCAGCCGAAAGGCCGCCTGCCGTGGAAGGCGGGCATAGAGTCGATTCTCTTCGCGAGTGATCTGCATCGCCGATCCGAAGAGCGAGAGATAGACGCCCTCGAGCGGGACGAGCTGCTCTTCACGGAGGTCCACGCCGACCCGAATCGTGGGCGGCTCGATCGCTTCGCCCGAGATGCGCTTCATGAGGCGGACTCCGAGCTCGGCGACGCGCGGAGTTGAGCCATTGGCGAGCACCAAGCCCGCAGTCTGCGTCGATGGATTGAAGAACACGAAGCAGGCCTGTCCGCCCGTCTGTCCGTCGTGAAAGAGGATTTTTTCGTCGCGCGAGAACTGCCATGCCAGTCCGATCGCGATGCCGCGCGGATCCCGAAAATTCACGGTCTGGGTAAGCTCGATGGCCGAGGCCAGCTCGCCGGTGGGCTCGAGCTGTACTTGCAGGTAGCGCATCATGTCGGCGGCCGTGGAACGAATCGCACCGCAAGCCTCGAGGGTCGCGAAGTTGGCAGGCGGGACGGGATCTCCGTTCGGGTCGTGCGAGGGCGCTAGCGTTTTGGCGCGCTCAGCCGTGATTCGGATGAAGGTGTCCTTCAGCTCGAGAGGTTCGAAGAGCTCGGCGCGTAGCAGCTCTTCGAGGCTCGACTCAGCGCGTTCGGTGAACGCCCACCCGAGGACTCCGAAGCCCGCGTTGCTGTAGAGGAAGCTCTGCCCGGGATCTGTGACCGACTCGAAGCCGCGCAAGAAGCTGCGCATCTTGTCGCCGTCGAAGACCGAGTAGTCGACGACGAAGAGCGACATGTCTCGCTCGAGGTTGGTGGGAATCGCGGGGAAGCCTGCGCTGTGTGTGACGACATCGACGAGGCGCACGGGTGTCGTACTCGCGGGGGGCCTGCAGTCTTCGGGCAGGAGGTCGCTCAGCTCGGTGTTGAGCGCGAGCTCGCCGAGGGCGACACGGCGCGCGAGGAGAAGAGCGGTGAAGGTCTTCGTGACCGACCCGATCTCGAAGGCTGTCGTCTCGTCGGGGACTCTCGGGTCCTCCCGCGAGAGCTGCCCGATTCCGAACGACCCAGTACCGGCTTGCGGAGTGATCCAGCTGACGACCAAGCTCGGTACGACCTCGCCATCGATGAGCGGCCGGGCCAGAGCGCGCAGGTCGGGCTCGAGGTCTCCGAGAGAGGCTCCCGTGGCTTGGAGCAGACAGAACAGCGCAGCTCGAATCATGGCGTACGAATCCTAGCAACCGAGTGGACGGACCCGCGCTTCGAAACTCTGTTCGAATCGAGCGAGCTTCCTGGCATTGGCCAACCTGAAAGTGAGGCCAGGCCGCTCGTCTCGCCCCACCCGTTCAGCGCGGAGGGTCGACCATGAGGTCCCAGAATGCGTCGAGCTCCTCGTAGTCGGCCTTGCCATCGCCGTTTTTGTCGAGGACCGTAATCACGGACTGCTTGAAGGCTTCGTCCTCCGTGACGAACCCGTCCTTGTCCTTGTCCTGCGAGCGCATGTACTTTGTCACCTCTGGACGCCCGACGACGCCGTCCTTGTTGAGGTCGAAGTTGTGCTGCACTCGCTCGAACCCGAGCTTGGGCTTGGCGTGGTTCGAAGTGAAGGTGAGCGTCGGAGCGTGCCAGAACACGGTGGTCGGGAGAGTCTCTGCAAGAGGCTCGGCCCGGAGCTCCAGGCTGACCCAGCGGTCTGCGAACGCGGACAGGTCTACTCGCCAGGCGTGCCAGGAGTCCGCGGCGGGCCCATCGCGACCGAGCTCCTTGGTCGCGACGACTTCATCGTTGATCAAGAGCGAGCAGCGCACGCCCGGCACATAGGGGTAGGCGTCCGATGGAATCCCAAGCTCGGTCGTAAAGGTCGGCGTGCTCTCCAGCTTTACGTAGCGCCACTCGAGTCGCGAACCGGGCTCGAGCGGCATAACGAGGCACTCCTTGCCGACCCCGGCGACGACTGCATGGCCCTCGCTGACCTTGAAGCCCGTGTCGCCGGCTTCCCCGAGCACCGAGTCGAATCGCAGCTGGCGAGTCTCGTCCACGCGCAGGTATGGCTCGATATTGTCGTAGCGCGCGCGATTGTCGTCGAGCGTGTAGGAGATCGACATGCCCTTCGTGCGCGAATAGACCTCCGAGAGCGGCACCCAGCCCTGCGGGCGCTTCAGCGTCAAGAGCGCCCAGGAGACGAGGTTGTCGTTCGTCGGGTCGGTCTGAGTTCCGACCTCTTGGAGCGTCTTCGTCAGAGCTTCGCGGTGAATGGCCGCATCCTTGCCCTTGGGTTGGATCGTGCGAAAGGAGGTCAGCGCAACGGCGGTGTTCACCGGCACGGAGTCCATCAGTGCCTGGAGTGCCGCCGGCGCTTCGGAATCTCGAGCGAGGTTGAAAATCTCCAACCTCGGTGTCGCATCACCGGGAGGAATCAGGACCGCGCGTAAGCCCGTCTTGTTGAAGTACGAGCGGTACATCTTTCCGTCGATGAAGACCGAGTCGAGCTGCGGTTGGTTGCCAAACCTCGCCGGAAGAAGCTTGGCCCCGCAGGTGTAGATGCGGACGGAGCGCCCGACATTCACGTCTGCAGGAAGTGAGACGCGATCACCCGCGCCGAACGAGAACGAGCCCGACTGGAAGTTGAAGGCCAGGACGACGGCCAACAAGAGCGAGCTGAATGAGAGAGCTGTACGCATGGGAGGCGAGACCTACTGGCCCAGGATCTTGTCCTCATACATCTGCTTGACGTCGACGGACACACTCTCCTTCTCGTCCCCGTTGAGGTTCAGCGTACAGGGGGTCTGGATCAGGTACTCGCCTCGCCCGGTCTCGCCGACCTCGACGTTGACCGCTACGATCGAGCTGGGACCGTACTCGGGCTTCTTGATGTAGGCCGCGAAGGCGTAGTTGATCACGCTGTCGACCCGCAAACCGTCGACCTCGACCTTCGAAAAGTCCTTGGAGGCGACCGCGATGGAGGCGCTCTCGACGATGCAGTCCGTGGCCCTGACGACGCTGTTCTCGCCGGCCGAGATGGCCTTGTCTCCAATGTCGATGAAGCGGCTGCCCTCGACCTCGAGCTTGCTTCCGCTGACGTCCACCGCGTCCTCGACCGAGTTGATGAAGGTGCAGTCGCGAACGGTTCCGGTGACAAAGTCTCCGTCGAAGGCATCGGACGCGCAGGTGTCGACCGTCACACGCTCGAGGAGCAGCTCGGTGCCATAGATGTTGAGCGCGTCTTCACCGTGGGCGTCCTTGAACAGGCAATCGTACAGCTCGACCTCGCAGCGATAGAAGGTCACCCCGCCCGTCATCATCCAGCCGCCGCGCCGAATGATGTTGGTGTCGTAGACCTGGACGTGCTCCCAGCGGCTCGGTTCGGATGCGCGCAAGACTGTCACGCCGGCCCAGCTCGGGAGGCCTGCTTTGGGACCGAGGATGATCGGAGCCTCTTCCGTTCCGATGAACTGCAGCGCGTTCTCGGTAACGAGCGCCGACTCTTGGTCGAATCGGAGCGTCACGCCAGGGCCAACGTGCAGGGGCATGTCAGCAGGCACGACGAGGTCGCCAGCGACCTCCCACTCGCCCGGCTGAATGGACAGCTGCCCGGAGTCTTGGTCGAACTGCAGGAAGCCATGCTTCTCGAGGGCCTCATCCAGGCTGGGCGGAGTGGGCCGGCCGCCCTCTTCCAGCCACTCTTGCTCGAACCGGCGCAGCTCGAGCAGCTCGGTCCTCACCTCGGTCTCGGTCAGCAGGCGATACTCGACAATGATCGAGACCGGCTTGTTCGAGTCGACGATGGCCTGGGTCCGGACGGCGTTCTTGATGTCCTCGATATCGGTCAAGGTGGCGTAGCGCGCATCGGCCGGGAAGCGGAAGGTGACTCGACTGCTGTCGTGCGGAATCACGACGCCGCCGGACTCTTCGCTCAATCTCGAGAATCCTGCACCAGACCGCCCATCGAGCGCGCGCTGGGCGGAGACCATGTGTCCGTTCGCGTAGCGGAAGCCTCGAACCACGATCGGGACTCGGGTGGTTCCCCAGAGCTTGATCACTATCTCGCCGGAGTTCTCGCCTTGGCCGAGGAGCTCTGCCTGGAAGTTGATGGCGTCGGCGGGACGCAGCGTCTCGCGCAGGTAGATCTGCTGATCCCAGAGCTGATCCCGAAGCGCGGCGACGTCAGCTTGAGTGTCGGTCATGCCCTCTGCGTGCATCAGCGCTGCGTACTTCGTCAGCTCGGGGCCGAGCTCGTCGAAGATGTCTCCCAGCCAGCTGGGATGGGTCATCCGCGCCAGGTGAATGAAGAGGCGATTGTAGTATGAGGTGCTCCGCAGAAACTCTTGCACGGTGTACGTGCTCATTCTGATCGGATCGCGCTCGGGAATCGCTCTTCCCGCGAGAGTGTCGTAGACGATCGGCTCCAACCTGCCGGTAATCGGGTTGTGGTAGAAGCGGCGGTTCTTCCAAGCCATGCCATGCTTGCACCTGAACATGCAAACCAGCGCGTGCATCTGCGCGGCACTATCGATATCCAGGACCTCTTCGAGTTTCGTGTCGGCGCGCTCGACCTGCGCCTGATATCTCCCGATGAGCGAGTTGTCGTCCGGCAACCAGGTCCGAATGCCCGCCTGGATCTTGCGCAGCTGGCCAAGGGCTTCGAGCAGCTGACGCGCCAGGTTCTCACTCTTGCCCAGGCGCTTCGCGCCGAAGGCCGAGATCTCGGCTTGGTTGATGGACTCCGCAGGCTGCACCGTCATGGGCAGGAACAGCTGCTGGAAATTGTACTGCTCGGTTGCACTCATCGCGGCCGTCTCGTCGAAGCGAACGATGGGGCCTTCGCGCCTTCCCTGCGACTCGAGCAGCTCCTTGGTGAAGTGCTCTTCGAGGTAGTAGATGCCGAGGTGGTTGCCGTTGAAGACGACGTTGACGAAGCTCGAGCGCGGCGCGAGCAAGCCCTCGCGGCGAGCCACCTGCATGATCAGCCACTCCCACAAGTAGCCGCGCGCCTTGGGGTGCTGAACCGAGAAGCGGCTCATCCCGAACATCTTGTCGTCGCGCAGCTCGACACGGAACGACCACTTGTCCGTGTTGAGGTGATCGAGGTAGTCGCCTTTGATTCGAATGCGAGCGTTGATCGACTTGTCGCGATTGCTGACGGTCGCCTCGACCAGGTCTCCCTCGGTCTGAACGATCAGACCGCTGTTCATCGAGCGGTCATAGACCTGCTGAAGAATCGCTGCGTTCTCGTCGGTGACTTCGATGGTGACCGTCTCGAGCTCGGTCGAGAGTTTTGCGCTGGGCTCCGGGTTCCGCAGCATCGGGATCTGCAGCTCGACGGGCGCCACCTGAGTCTCGGCGTCGGCGCTCATGGCGATGGCGCTGGCCCGGTCGCTCGCCGCGACTGCCGCGTCCTGCTTCGCGCGCGTGCCTTCGATGGGCCGCATCAGGATGTCGATTCCGATTCCAATCGCGACTCCAACCGTCACAAGCAGGAAGCCGAGCAAGCAGGAAGCCGAGCAAGCAGGAAGCCGAGCAAGATCTCGGAGCGCTTCTCTCTATCGTCCTGAATCAACATGTTCTGTTCGAGGGGCGTCGGGCCGTCGTGGGCCGCGGCCGGGCTGGGGTGGATGGGCTCTGGAGGAGTCGGCTTGCGCGGTTCGAGGTGGGGCGCTGAGTCGATGGTTCGGCTCGGGCGAACCCGTCTCCAAGCCACCTCTATCGACAGTTTGGGGGGGGACTTCCGAACCCAGAATCCGGTCTCGGGGCACTTGTAGAGGAGGTTTCGGCAGCCGAACCGCCCCGCTGCGGAACCAAAGAGCATTACACATGCTCCCGGGAGTTGACCAGCGAGATCTTCCGGCGCCCCGGCCCCCCCCCCGAGAGGCTGCGCTCGGGTGTCGAATTTTGGGCCCGAACCCGGCCGAAAACTAGCCCGCAATCCGGGACGGGCGGCCGGCCGGGTCCGAGCCTCGGAGGAGGGCGGACGCTATGATCCCCGCCCCGAGGCAGTACCCGACCGAGATGATGACCGATTCCACGAACGACGCGCCCCGTGAGGGTTCCGAGGAGGAGAGCGAGCGCTCGCTCCACTTCATCCAGGCCATCATCGAGAAGGAGGGCGATCCCCGCGTCCACACGCGCTTCCCGCCGGAGCCGAACGGCTATCTCCATATCGGGCATGCCAAGTCGATCTGCCTGAACTTCGCCCTTGCCGAGCGCTATGGGGGCAGCTGTAACCTGCGTTTCGACGACACCAACCCGACCGTCGAAGAGCAGGAGTACGTCGAGTCGATCATCGACGACATTCGCTGGCTCGGCTTCGATTGGGGCGGGCAGGTCCTCTATACGTCGGACTACTTCGAGCAGCTCTACCTGTGGGCGGAGAAGCTCGTCGAGCGCGGTGCAGCGTTCGTCTGCGACCTCGACGCCGAGCAGACGCGCAAGTATCGCGGTACGGTGACCAAGCCCGGCAAGCCCAGCCCATTCCGAGATCGCTCGATCGAGGAGAACCTGGACCTCCTGCGGAGGATGCGCGCGGGGGAGTTCGAGAACGGCGCTCGAACCCTGCGAGCGCGAATCGACGCCAGCTCTCCGAACATGAACTTGCGCGACCCGGTCATGTACCGAATCAACCATGCGCACCACCTGCGCACGGGCGACGCCTGGTGCATCTATCCGATGTATGACTGGGCGCACGGCCAGAGCGACGCCATCGAAAAAATTACTCACTCGGTCTGCACACTCGAGTTCGAGAACCACCGGCCGCTCTACGACTGGTACCTCGAACAGCTCGAGCTGGAAGATCGACCCCAGCAGATCGAGTTCGCCCGGCTGAACCTGACCTACACGATTCTCAGCAAGCGCGTGCTGGTCGAGCTCGTCAAGGGCGGTCACGTGAACGGCTGGAACGACCCGCGCATGCCCACCCTCTCCGGGCTGCGTCGGCGCGGCTACACGTCGGAGTCGATTCGATCTTTCTGCGACGAGATCGGCGTGGCGAAGTTCAACAGCACCGTCGACATGGTCGTGCTCGAGAACAGCCTTCGGAACGATCTCAACAAGCGGGCCGTGCGACGCATGGGCGTGCTCGATCCCGTGCGGCTCGTGATCGAGAACTACCCGGAAGGGCAGAGCGAAGAGGTCGACTGCATCAACAACCCCGAAGACGAGAGCACGGGGCGCCGCAAGGTTCCGTTCTCACGCGAGCTGTGGGTCGAGGCGAGCGACTTCCGCGAGGATGCCCCGCGCAAGTGGCACCGGCTCGCTCCGGGCAAAGAGGTGCGGCTGCGCTACGCCTACTACGTCACCTGCACCGGCTTCGAGACCGACCCGGCGACGGGCGAGCTGACCGAGATCCGTTGCAGCTACGACCCCGAGACGCGCGGCGGGGACTCGGCGGACGGTCGCAAGGTTCGCGGCACGATCCACTGGGTCTCGGCGGAGCACGCGCTCGACGCCGAGGTGCGGCTCTACGATCACCTGTTCAACAAGTCGGCACCGATGGATGTGGAGGAGGGCGGTCACTTCACCGACAACCTCAACCCCGACTCGCTGACCGTCGTGACCGCGAAGGTCGAGCCCTCCGTCGCGGAGTTCGAGACCGGTGTGCCCTTCCAGCTCGAGCGCCAGGGCTACTTCTGTGCCGATACCGTGGACTCGAGCTCGGAGAAGCTGGTGCTGAACCGCGCGGTCGGACTGCGGGACTCCTGGGCCAAGATCGAGAAGAAGCTCGGGAAGAAGTAGTCGAGACCCTCAGGCACGAGTCGAAGGTGATCCCATGAAGTTCGGATGGATGACTGCCGTGGTCGGACTCGCTCTCCTCGGTAGCGCATGCGCGAGCTCAGCTCTGCCGGTCGGGCCGGGTCCGACGCGAACGATCCAGTCCTTCGACGGACTGACGCTGGCCTACGACGATCGCGGGGAGGGCGACAGCCTCTTGTTCATCCACGGGATGTGCTGCGAGCGCGGCTTCTGGGCCGAGTCTGCGGGTGAGCTCGCGGAGGACTATCGCGTGATAACGATGGACCTCGGCGGGCACGGCGAGTCCGGACGGAACCGCGCGGCCTGGAAGCTCTCCGACATGGCGAGCGATGTGGTCGCCGTGGTCGAACACCTCGAGCTCTCGGAGCTGATCCTCGTCGGCCACTCCATGGGCGGCCCGACCGCTCTCCTGGCCGCCGAGCAGCTGCCCGGGCGCGTGCACGGAGTCGTCGCCGTCGATGCGCTGCACGATCCGGCCATGAAGATGGACCTCGTCGCCATGGAGCCGTTCTTGGAGCTGATGGCGGACGACTACGAGGGCTTCTGGCACATGAACGTCGGCTCCGCATTCCTCCCCGACGCGGACCCGGCCATCATCGAGCGCGTGTTGGAGGTCGCGAACGACACACCCTTCGCGGTCGCGAACGGATTGATGCTCTCCTTCGCGGAGTACGACGCGACCGAGACCTTGCGAGCCTGCCGTGTGCCGGTGCGCTGCATCAACGCATCGATGAGCCCGACCTTGACCGAGGCCTCTCAGGCGATCGCCACCGACTTCGACGCGGTCCTGATGGAAGGCGTCGGGCACTTCCCCATGCTGGACGCTCCCGAGGAGTTCAACCGGGAGCTGCGACGAGTCTTGAGCGAGCTGAGCTCGCTCTAACCGAGGAGCGACGAGCTCCGCGGCCGAGCTGCGGCTTCGCGACTACTCTTCCGACTCCGCTTCGTCCTTCTTCGCGGCCTTCTCTGCCGCCTCGCGTGCGTCGCGCATGGGGTTGGAGCTCTCGCTGCGCGTCCTCAGCTCGATGCGCTCTTCGGGGACACGACGCGGGAAGTAGTTGTCGTCCCGGTTCGTGTCGGCCGTCTCCAGGTGCGGGTCGAGCACGATCTTGTCGATGCGCTGCACGCTCATGACGAGCTTCGAGACTCGGTCCGCATTCCGTCGCCAGATCTCGGCGGGGATGCGCTCCTCGCGAACGGTGCCGTCGTCGAGGTGGAGCTCGAGGATGACCGGCATCACCAGCCCGCCGCGGTTCGACAGGTCGACCACGTAGAAGTTGAGGTCCAGACCGAGCAGGTCACGGTCTTCTTCGTCGAGCTCTTCGACGAGCTTCACGTACGAGTCGATGTCGGCGTCGAAAACGTCGAGCTCGTCGTAGGTGTTGTAGAAGTCCACCAGCTCGGGGTAGGCCTCGATGCGCAGGGGCAGGTCGCGGTTGCGCTGCACGGCGATGGTCGTCGGCTCCGCGTCCCGCTTGGCCTTGGCGAGCGGACTCTCCACCTCCGGGTTCCGCGTGGAGATCGTGTAGAGGCGCAGTCCGTCGATGGCCACGTCGGTGTGCTCCGTTCCGTAGAACCAGCCGCGCCAGAACCAGTCGAGATCGACGGACGAGGCATCCTCCAGCGTGCGGAAGAGATCCCACGGACTCGGGCGACGGAACTGCCAGCGCTGCGCGTACTTCTTGAAGGCGAAGTCGAAGTTCTCTCGACCCATGACGGTCTCGCGCAGGATGTTGAGCGCGGTGGCCGGCTTGAAGTAGCCGTTCGGTCCGAACTGCAGGATCGCTTCCGAGTTGGTCATGATCGGGCGTTGGTTCTCGCTCGCCATGTAACCGACGATGTCTTTCGGCTCGCCACACCACGACGGGTAGTCCTCTTCCCACTCCTGCTCGGCCAGATACTCGAGGAAGGTGTTGAGCCCCTCGTCCATCCAGGTCCACTGGCGCTCGTCCGAGTTGACGATCATCGGGAACCAGTTGTGCCCGACTTCGTGGATGATGACCGAGATCAGGCCGTACTTCGTGCTCTCGGAGTAGGTGCCGTCTTCTTCGGGACGCGGCCCGTTGAAGCAGATCATCGGGTACTCCATTCCGCCGACCGGGCCGTTCACCGAGATGGCGACCGGGTAGGGGTAGGGGAAGGTGAACTTCGAGTAGACGTCGAGCGTGTGGACGATGGCGTGCGTGGAGTACTTGCTCCAGAGCGGCTCGCCCTCGTTCGGGTAGTAGGACATCGCCAGAACCGGGTTGCCCTCGACGTCGTGCTCGATGGCGTCCCAGATGAACTTGCGTGACGAGGCGAAGGCGAAGTCGCGCACGTTCTTGGCGTGGAAGATCCAGGTCTTGGTGTCCGTTGCGCGGCTCGACTCGTTGGCCTCGGCTTCCTCGGGCGTGATGATGAAGACGGGAGTCTTCGCGCCGCTCGCGCTCTGCAGTCGCTCGCGCTGCTCGGAGGTGAGGACATCGCCCGGGTTCTGGAGGACGCCCGTCGAGGCGACGACGTGGTCCGCCGGTGCCGTGATCGCGACCTCGTAGTCACCGAACTCGAGCGTGAACTCGCCGCGTCCCAGGAAGGGCTTGTTCTGCCAGCCGTCGAGGTCGGTATAGGCCGCCATGCGCGGGAACCACTGCGCGATCTCGTACAGGTAGTTGTCGTCGTCCTCGAAGTACTCGAAGCCCGTGCGACCGCCGAGCAGCTTGTGGTCGTTGATCGGGTAGTTCCAGTCGATGTCGAAGGCCAGACTCTGACCACTCGCGAGCGGAGCCGGCAAGTCGATGCGCATCATCGTGTCGACGATCGTGTGAGCGAGCGCTCGGTCCGAAGTGTCGGCGACGCGCGTGATCTTGGCACCACCATCGAAGCTCTGACGCTCGAGCGCCGACTTGATCGTGCGGTAGCGCGGAGTGCCCTCCAGGTTGGGCGAGAGCGAGGTGCGCACCGAGTGGGACTCGGGCGAGAACAGGTTCGGATCGATCTGGACCCACAGGTAGTCGAGCGAGTCCGGCGACTGGTTGTGGTAGGTGATCGTCTCCGAGCCGGTGATGTGCTGGCGCTCGTCGTCGAGGGTGACTGCGATCCGATAGTCCGCGCGCTGCTGCCAGTACTCGTGGCCGGGCGCGCCGGAGGCTGTGCGGTAGGTCGTCGGAGTCGGAAGCAGCTCTTCGAGCTGGCGGAACTTGTCGTCGCTCGGGCTCTCGACGCCGATCGCGATGCCGGTGCCGAGCAGGAACAGAAAGAGGAGCGGGGAACGGAAGCTGGTGAGGGCGCGCATGATGGAGGGGGATGGGGGTGCGTGCGTGAACTAGTTGCCGTAGCGCAACTCGATGAGGGAGGTGGAGACTTCGGCCGAGGGAGAGAGTGTGACGACGAACAGTCGGTCGTACTCGTCGTGGTCGAGGAGCAGGCCGTGTTCGGCGTGGCGCTCGATGCCAGGAGGCGTGGCGCCGAGGGCTTCGACCAGGCCGGGCGCGGTGTTCGAGTGGCCGGCGACGACCGCTACGGAGCCGGGCGGCAGCGCGCGGAGGAGCTCGATCTGCTCTTCGGGCGAGCGCGCAGAGACCTGCACGAGGTCCAGCTCCTGTGCGACGGAGAGCGGCAGCAGAGTGTCGTGGGTGCGCTTGTACTCGCTGCAGAAGAGGTGGGTGACGCCCGCCTTCGAGAGCAGCTTGGCCAGAGCCTCTGCACGTGCCGTCCCCAACTCGGAGAGGTCAGGATTGCGGTTCGCGCGATCCGAGGTGTCGGCCTCGGCGTGACGGAGCACGATGACCGTGGTCGGTCGAGTGCTCTCGATTGCGCTGGTGAGCTCGAGTGAACTCCCGAGCGCCAAGCCAAGGAGAGGGATCAGGAGGCATCGAAGGAGAGTCTTCATGGCGAGTAGTCTACTCGTCCGACCTTCTCGTTGGGGCGAAGCTCTGCACGTCCGGACTCAAATTTCGTCAGCGCTCGCTCGGGTGCTCGCAAGCACCGGGTAGACTCCCCGCCGATTTCGGAGCGCACGAGCACCGAACACTCATCGCTCCTTCGTTTGGCAGACGAGCAGACAACCGACCGTGGCAGAGCTGGGATTCAATCAGGTGAGCTTCTCCTACGGAGGCGCTCCGCTGCTCGACAACGTCGACCTGCAGATCGAACGCGGTGAGCGCGTGGGCTTGCTCGGGCGCAACGGCTCCGGAAAGTCGACGCTCCTCAAGCTGCTCGCGGGAGAGCTTCACCCCGACAGCGGAGAGGTGATGCGTCGCAACGACCTGCGCATCGCCACGCTCTCGCAGGCCGTCCCGAGTGACCTGAACGGCACGGTCGCCAGCTACCTGGCCGACGAACTCGCACGCGATCCGCACGCCTCTTCGGGCCACGAGTGGGAGGTCGAAGGCAGTCTCGAGCGCATCCTCTCGCAGCTCGCACTGAGCGCCGACGACGAGATCCAGACTCTGTCGGCGGGCACCAAGCGTCGGCTGCTGCTCGCGCGTGCGCTGATCATGGAGCCCGACCTCCTGTTGCTCGACGAGCCGACCAACCACCTCGACCTCGACGCGATCGAACAGCTCGAGGGGCTCCTGCAGCGCCGCACCGGCGCGCTCGTCCTCGTCACTCACGACCGCGCCTTCCTGCGCCGCACGGCCAACCGAATCCTCGACCTCGACCGGGGCGCGCTGCGCAGCTACTCGTGCAACTACGAGACCTTCCTCGAGAGACGCGACGCGCTGCTCGAAGCGGAGGCCGGCGCCAACGCCGAGTTCGACAAGAAGCTGGCGCAAGAGGAGGCCTGGTTGAAGAAGGGCGTTCGAGCGCGCCGCACGCGCAATATGGGCCGCGTGCGTTCCTTGGAGGCGATGCGCAAGGATCGGCGTGAGCGTCGCGAGCGAGTCGGCGAGGTTCGTGCGCGCGTGACCGAGGCGGAGCGCAGCGGGCAGGTTGTGCTCAAGGTGAATGGGCTCGAGAAGTCCTTCGGTGAGAAGCGAGTCATCCGGGACTTCTCGACGGTCATCGATCGCGGCGACCGCATCGGAATCATCGGCCCGAACGGCTGCGGCAAGTCCACACTGATCAGCCTCCTGCTCGGTGAGCTCGAGCCGGACTCGGGGACGATCAAGCGCGGGACGAAGCTCGAGGTCGCGCGCTTCGACCAGCTACACGGTACGCTCGACAACGACCGGACGGTTCAAGAGAACGTCTGCGAGGAGGGCGATACGGTCACGGTGGGGGGCGTCTCGCGTCACATCATCGGCTACCTGCGCGACTTCTTGTTCACGCCGGAGCAGATCCGCGGCCGCATCGACAAGCTCTCCGGCGGGGAGCGCAACCGGCTCCAGCTCGCTCGCATCCTCGCGCGCGAGTGCAACCTGCTCGTCCTCGACGAACCGACCAATGACCTCGACCTGGAGACGCTCGAGATGCTCGAGCAGCTGCTCGCGGACTACCAAGGCACGCTGCTGCTCGTCAGCCACGACCGCGAGTTCCTGGACAACGTCGTGACCTCGACGCTGGTCTTCCGCGAGAACGGCGAGCTCGTCGAGAACGTCGGCGGCTTCGAGGACTGGACGCGGCACCTCAAGGCGGAGTCCGCGGAGCTCGCGGCGCCCGCCGTGAAGAAGGCGGCGGGTTCGGCGGGCAAGGCGAGAGCGAAGCCGTCGACGGCGAGCGGAGTGCGACGCCGGACCTACAAGGAGAAGCTCGAGCTCGAGATTCTTCCGGATCGGATCGAGGAGCTGGAGGGTGAGCGCGATCGCCGCCTGCAGGAGATGGCGGATCCCGCCTACTTCAAACAGAGCGGCGCGGAGCTCACTACGAAACAAGCCCAGCTGGAGGATCTCCAAGCTGAGCTTGCGACTGCGCTCGCGCGCTGGGAAGAGCTAGAAGAGCTAGCGGAATAGGCCGCTTCGCTCCACCAGCTCAGTCTTCGTTGAGCAGGTCGAGAGCGGACTCTTCGTCGTCGTCTTCACTCGAACCGCTCAACTGCTGCCTCAGCTTCTTGAGATCTTCCTTCGAGAGCTTCGCGACGACGCCCCAGTGGTCGATGTCATTCTCGGAGTCGGCCCAGGCTTTGTGCCACTTCAGGGCGACGCCCTTGTTGTACCACTCGAAGTAATTGGGGCCAGCGCGCTCACTGTCCTCCTCGAACTCCTTGAAGCCGAAGTTCTGACCGTTGGTGATGTTCTCGATGATGCGCGCAGCCCACTTGGCCTGATCGGTTCCGCTCTGCGTTGAGTAGTCGATCTTGATCATGTAGTTCACGATCGCGGGAAAGGCCTTGCGCGGCCGCCCCTCTAGGTACTTCCATTCCTTGGTCTGGCCCTTGCCGAGATCCGGATTCATGGCGCGAATCATGCGGAGCTGGAGGTCCTCCCACTCCTCTTCGGTGGTGTCATCCGCCGGACCGAATTCTTCGAGCGAAGCGAGGTCGACGTTGTCGGGGTTGAACTTGTCGGTCGGGATCACCGCCTCGACCTTGGGCTCGGGAATGCTCGGAGGGGTCGCCGGCTTCTTCGTCGCCTCGGCGACCTTCGCTTTGGCGGTGTCCTTGAGCTCGGCCTCGGTCGGCTCGACTGCGTCGCCGGTCGCGTCTCCAGCCGCTGTCTCGGCGACGTGGGTGTCCTTCGCGGCAACCTTGTTCTCGGTTCCGAGCAGGTCGTCCTTGAAGAGGTAGCCACTGACGCCGAGCAGGATCACGAGTCCACCGACACCGATGATCATGCCCATCGGGGCTTTCTTCTTCTCGGTCGAGCCGCTGCGCTTGCTCCCGCGTGAACCTCCGGAGCGACGCTTGGAGGACGAGCCGCCCATACCAGCGCGAGCCTTGCTCTTGCCGGCACCGGCTGCGCTCTTCCGCGCGCCCGCCTTGGGGGCTGCCGCACGCGCGGGCTTGACCGCGGGCTTGACCGCGGGCTTGGCCGCTCGCTTGGCGACCGCTTCGGACTTGGGCTTCCCGCCGCCAGCGGCAGCTTCTTCCGCAGCGGCGCGCTGCGCCCGCAGCTTCTCCATCATCGACGGCCCCGAGCGCTTCTTGCCGCTGGGGACGTACTCCTCGAGCTCCTGAGTAGGCGAGCTCGAGTCGTCGGAGATGATCGGGCCGATCTCCACCGTGCCGCCGCACTCGCGACAACGCGCTCGGTCGTGCTCGAAGGAAGCGGGGATGGTGTAGTTCGCCTCGCAGGAGGCACAGATTCCGTTGCGATGTTCCATGTTTTCTAAAAGCTAGGAGTGAGAGATTACTCCTCTTCGTTCTCGGGAAGTCCCGTAAAGGCTTCGCCCTTGCGATGCCACCAGGCAAACCATTGCCTCACGGCACTCATGCGACGCTCTTCGGTTGTGCCCAGTGCTGAGCCGACGAGCGCCATGGGTTGATAACCGAAGAATTCGTCCGTGATCTGGCGCAACGCTTGAACAGCGATGTTCGCGCGAATCGAGTCGTCTTCGGTGCTCAACGTATTCTCGAAGAGGTGGGTCAAGAGCGCAGGAATCGCGGGCTTGCCGATCTCGATCAACTCGCGCGAGGCCTTGGAGGACTGCGTGGTCAGTTCGAGGTCGAGCATCGTCGCCATGAGTTCGTCGATGCGGTCGCGAACCTCCTGCGGTGTGTCTTCCAGGTGGGGGAGCGGCTCGGGCTCGCGCTCGACGACGACCGAGCCGTCGCTCAGCTTCACGATGTCGAAGCCGCGATTGCGCTTCTTGCGCTCGGCGTCCGAGAGCCACTCTTCCCAGCGAGTCGCTTTCCACTCGCCGTCGACCTTGGCGAGGTTCCACTCGATGACGCGCTTGGTGGTCGCGCCGGCCGGGCTGGCGGAGAGCTTGACGATCGCGCGGGTCTCGAACTCGTTGACGAGCTCGCCGTCGTATGGCTCCCAGCCCGCAACCGTTCCGGTCTCGTCTCGGTCGAGCAGAGACTCGAGTGCCAGGTCGAGTCGCGCGCTCCGCGCGTCCTCGTCGAGGTCCGTCCAGGCGGGGGCGTCCTCGGGATCGTCGACCAGCTGCAAGCCCTCGAGGTGGAGGAGCTCTTCGAGTGCGCCGGCGTCTCGCGCTGCAGCTAGCCCGTGGAGCCTGACCGCGAACTGAACCGGCTCGGAGTCCCAGCCCGTCGGGTCCTCGAGCTCCGTGAGAACGACCTTCGGCACCAGCTTGGGCGTGGCCGCCTTGACCGGGGTCGGCTCGGGTCCCTCATCTCGCATGATGAGGAGTGCTCCCAATCCGATGACCGCGACGACGATCACCGCGATGATCGGTCCCGAGCTGCTGCTCGTGGAGGCGGATCGCCCGCCGGAGAGGATCTCCCGTGCCCGGTAGACCTTGGAGCACTCGGCGCATCGCACCTTGGCGCCCTCCTTACTCTCCGGTAGCTTGGCGCGCGTATGGCAAAAGGGGCATTCAATCAGCATGGCGGTCGGTTCCCTCATGGAGTTAGGATTCCAGGAAGGGCGAACCAGCGTACGAGGGCAACTCGCGAGGCGCAACCCGACCCGATCGTGGAATTTTGCTCTAACCTTATGGCTCGAAATAGTTTCGGACATTTTCTCCAGCACGCGCCCCGGGCTCGTCAATCGACCCGATCCAGATGACAACGAGTAGCCCGGAATCCGGCGAGAAGCCCCTGTTCGACCTGGTCTGCCCCTTCGAGCCGATGGGCGACCAGCCCAGAGCGATCGAGCAGCTGAGCGGCTGGGTTCGCGAGGGACACGCGCGCCAGTGCCTGCTCGGAATCACGGGCTCGGGCAAGACCTACACGATGGCGGCCGTGATCGCGGAGCTGGGACGGCCCGCGCTGATCCTCTCGCCGAACAAGACGCTCGCGGCGCAGCTCTACTCCGAGTTCCGCGAGCTCTTTCCGAACAACGCGGTCGAGTACTTCGTGAGCTACTACGACTACTACCAGCCCGAAGCCTACGTCGCGTCGTCCGACACGTTCATCGAGAAGGACGCGAGTCGAAACGAGAACATCGAGCGGCTGCGCAACAGTGCGACGCGCAGCCTGCTGGAGCGCACCGACGTCATCATCATCGCGTCGGTCTCCTGCATCTACGGCCTGGGCTCGCCGTCGAACTACGAGGGCATGGCCTTCTCGATGGAGGTCGGCCAGGCGATCCAGCGCGAAGACCTGCTGCGTCAACTGACCCAGCTGCAGTACCCGCGCAACAACCTCGACTTCAAACGCGGAACCTTTCGCGCGCGCGGCGACGTGATCGAGGTCTTCCCGGCCTACGAAGACAACAAGGTCATTCGCATCGAGATGTTCGGCGACGAGATCGAGGCGCTGCTCGAGGTCGACCCGCTGCGCGGCGAAGTGCTGAGTGAGCTGCAGAGCGCCATGATCTATCCCTCGGGTCACTACGTCACTCCGAAGGAGCGCGTGCTTCAGGCCTGCGAAGGCATCGAGGTCGAGCTGAACGAGCGGCTCGGTCAGCTGCGCCAGGTCGGCAAGGGGCTGGAGGCCCAGCGCCTCGAACAGCGCACGCGCCACGACCTGGAGATGCTGCGCGAGGTTGGCATCTGCAACGGCATCGAGAACTACTCGCGCTGGATGGATGGGCGCGATGAAGGTGAGCCGCCGTTCACGCTGCTCAATTACTTCCCGGAGGACTGGCTGGTCTTCGTGGACGAGAGCCACGTCTCCGTTCCGCAGGTCGGAGCGATGTATAAAGGCGATCGCTCACGCAAATCGACTCTGGTCGAGTTCGGCTTCCGGCTGCCGAGCGCCCTGGACAATCGACCGCTGCGTTCCGATGAGTGGGGCGAGCTCGTCAAGCAGATCGTCTACGTCTCCGCGACGCCTGGACCGATCGAACGCGAACAGTCCGAGACGCGTTTGGCGGAGCAGATCGTTCGCCCGACCGGGTTGCTCGATCCGCCGGTCGAGGTCCGCCCGGCCCGCACTCAGGTCGACGACCTCTTGGCGGAGATTCGTACGACGGTCAAAGCGGGCTGGCGCGTCTTGGTCACGACCCTCACCAAGCGCTCGGCCGAAGAGCTGACGACCTACTACGAGGAGCTCGGGATTCGCGTGCGCTACCTGCACTCGGAGGTCGACGTGATCGAGCGGGCGCAGATCCTTCACGACCTGCGCGCCGGGTTGTTCGACGTGCTGGTCGGGATCAACCTGTTGCGCGAGGGACTCGACCTGCCTGAGGTCGCATTGGTCGGAGTGCTCGACGCGGACAAGGAAGGCTTCCTGCGTTCCGAGACCTCGCTGATCCAGACCTGCGGGCGCGCGGCGCGGAACGTCGACGGCCGCGTCATCTTCTATGCGGACAAGAGCACCAAGTCGATCGAGAAGACGCTGGCTGTAGTGGAGCGGCGGCGCGAGAAACAGACGGCCTACAATACCGAGCACGGCATCACGCCCAAGACGATCATCAAGCCCGTGCGCGACAGCATCGAGTCGATCTACGAGATGGACTACTCGACTCCCGAACCGATGCTCGGGCACATGAGCGTCAATGAGGATCCGGCCGCGAGCTGGGACGATGCCAAGCTGCGCGGCGAGCTGGCCAGGCTGCGCGACGAGATGCGCACGGCGGCGACGGAGCTGCGCTTCGAAGAGGCGGCCACGATGCGCGATCGAGTCAAGGAGCTCGAGGAGCTCGAGCTCCTGCGCTGAGATGGCACACGAGCCCAGCTGGTCCATCGACGGGGTCTCGACCCGTCCCGGCGTCTACCTCTTCAAAGACGAGGCCGGCAAGGTGCTCTACGTCGGCAAGGCGCGGAACCTGCGCTCACGTCTCTCGAGCTACCGACGGCCAGGAGGAGACGGACGGCTCGCGGTGCACTTCCTCGAGCTGGAAGCGCGCAGCGTCGAGACGATCCTGACGCGCACCGAGTCCGAGGCGCTCTTGCTCGAAGACACGCTGATCAAGCAACACAAGCCGCCGCACAATGTCAGGCTGAAGGACGACAAGTCCTTCTTGATGGTGCGCATCGACGAGGGCGAGGACTTTCCGCGGCCGAAGTTCGTTCGCGCGCATCGTCCGCGGCACGGGAAGGAGAGTGGAGTGGGGCGCTCGCGGCTGTTCGGACCCTTCGCCTCGGCACGCTCCGTCCGGCGAACCCTGAGCGACCTGCATCGCGTGGTTCCGCTGCGCGACTGCACGGACGCCGTGCTGAACAACCGTACGCGGCCGTGCCTCAAGCACCAGATCGGGCTCTGCTCTGCACCCTGCGTGGGTTACATCGAGAAGGACGCCTACCAGGAGCTCGTCGAGCGAGCGATGCGCATCCTCGGCGGCGACACGCGCGAGCTCGAAGAGGACCTGCAGGGACGCATGGACGCGGCCTCCGAGCGCATGGAGTACGAGCTCGCCGCGCAGTGGCGCGATCGCCTCGCCGCGCTTCGCCGAACCGTCGAGCGCCAGGGTGTCCGACCGAAGGACAACGTCGAGCGCGACCTGCTCGGCCTGGCGCGCTCGGGCCAGACCGCGGTGATTCACCGCATCGCCTTTCGCGAGGGGCGGCTGGCCGAGAGTCGCAGCCACGTGTTCAAGTCCGAGCTCCCCGACGAGGAGCTGCTGCACGTCGTGCTGACGGCGCTCTACAGCGGAGGTCGACGTTCGACGCCCGCCGAGATCGTGCTGCCCGCGATGCCGACCGAGAGCGAGCTGCTCGAGGGCACGCTCGGCGAGAGCGTTCGCCTGGTCGTTCCCGGTGGCGGCGAGAAGCAGCGCATGCTCGACCTGGCTGGCGAGAACGCGCGCGCCGAGCTGACGCGCGCCGAAGCGACGGCCAGCACGGGCGAGGATGCCGCCGCGAAGCTGATCGACCTGGTCGACCTGCCCGAGACCGGCCAGCCGCTCGTCGTCGACTGCTTCGACATCAGCAACCTGCAGGGCGCCCACGTGGTCGCGAGTCGGGTGCGCTTTCGTGCAGGCATTCCCGACCGAGCGGGCTACCGGCGCTTCCGCATCAAGAGCGTCGATGGACAGGACGACTTCGCGTCGATGCAAGAGGTCGTGTCGCGCAGCCTGAAGCGCGGGCTCGACGAGGGCGACCTGCCCGACCTGGTGGTCATCGACGGCGGTGCACAACAACTCGCGTCGGCCCTCGAGGCCCGCGACGAAGTGGGGGCCTGGGACGTCCGCATGATCGGGCTGGCCAAGGCGCGCGCCGCGCGCACCGTGAAGGGCGTCCGCAAGGAAGCGACGGAGGAGCGCGTCTACCTGTCGCCCGAGAGTGAGCCGATCGAGCTGCCGCGCGCGTCCGCCGTGCGTCACCTGCTCGAGCGCCTGCGCGACGAGGCTCACCGCTTCGCGATCACCTACCACCGCAAGGAGCGCGGCAAGATCAAGTCGCAGCTCGACTCGATCGCCGGCGTCGGGCCGGCGCGTCGCAAGGCGCTGCTGCGCAAGTTCGGAAGTGTGGTCGGCGTCCGGCAGGCCAGCGTCGAAGAGCTCGCCGGCATTCCCGCGATCTCGATGGAGCTGGCGCGGGTGATTCGCGATGCGCTGGCGGACGATCGCCCGCCGACGGAAGTTCAGCCCGAGCGTTCGTGAGGGGAACAATTGCGTTTCGATTTCGAGACGCGGGTTTCGGGGGCCAAGGCGACCTCCCGCAGGCGAGAGCGCGATTTCAGACTGGCATGCAATGTGCCAATGGGCGGGCTGTCGTATTCATTCCGTCAGCTGTGCAATCGGAACCTCGTTTGGTTCCGCTCGCCGCGGCGGACCACGAACGCACGCCGTGGTCCGCCGCACCCTTTTTAACGGCTGTCTAGTTCCGAACGTGTACCGGAGCCGGATTTGCGGCCCACAGAGCGAAACGCTCACGGGTCGTCGCGCCCTCTCCAAGGAACGACCCCCATGATGCTCTCCCCGGTTCGCGCTCTCTCGTTCTGCTGCGCCCTTTCGTTCTCGCTCGTCTCCGCTCAGTCCTCCGCGCCTTCGACGATTCGGATGGTCGATCTGAACGGCGACGGCGAGCTGGACCTGTTCGAGGGCATGGCCGATGGCACGCTGGTCGTCTCGCTCAGTTCCGGTGATCGGCACTTCGAGCGACAGCCGCAGGAGCTTCCGAGCGCGATCGTCACCGACGTCGTGGCGGGCGACCTGAACGGCGATGGGTTTCTGGATCTCTTTCTCGTCACTCCGCAGGCGAACCTGGGGCTCCTCGGAGACGGCACCGGCCTCTTCACGGACGCGACTCTCGAGCTGGGGCTCCGAGACGAAGGGATGGGGGAGAGCGCGCTGTTGCGCGATCTCGATGACGATGGTCTCGCAGACTTGTTGCTCTTCAACCAGACGGGCGACGTCTTGTTCTGGGGAGTACCCGGTGGATTCGAACGCGATCGGCGCACTCCATTCGAGCCTGCGCCTTCCGCAGGCACACGCGACTCGAGCGAAGCGGCTGTTCCAATCCTGAACCAGGGCGCAGGAGAGCAGGAGAGCATGGTCGGCCCCGCGCTCGATATTCCGAGCCGTCTTCCGGGCGCGTCCTCCGGCGGGGGCGTCTCCACGGGGATCGATCCGACAGTTCCGGGCAGGCGTGCCTCGGGCGGGTTCGACTCGAGTCGCTCTCTTCCCGTGCTCGCCCCAGCGGTGTCTGTCCGTACACCGCTGCCGATCGGAATGGCTCTCGGAGCTTCCGACCTGCCTGCCGGATCGACGCGCAAGCTACATCAAATCCTCTCACTGCTCAGTGTGGTGGAGCTTCCCGACGGGCTTGGCGGAATGGTTCAGACGCTACGCGTCTCGGGAGCCAACTTTCAGGTCGTCAACGGCCTCGGCGTGACCGAGAGCCTCAACGGTCTGGGCAACTTGATCGTGGGCTACAACGAGCTACGGCCATCGGGTTTTGACAACCGCACCGGCTCGCACAACATCGTCGGAGGGAACAGGAATAATTTTACGGCGGCCGGCGGCCATATCGTCGGCGAGTACAACACCGTTTCATCAGAGTGGGCTTCGGTCAGCGGAGGGCGAGGCAACCTGGCTTCTGGCCGTAGTTCCGTGGTCAGTGGCGGGTTCACCAACACGGCCTCCGGTACCTATGCTTGTGTCAGCGGAGGGGCCGTCAACACTGCCTCTGCTCGTTACTCGGGAGTCAGCGGAGGAATCTTCGGCACTGCTTCAGGGCCCTTCTCCTCGATCAGCGGCGGATCTAGCAACCAAGCTTCCGGCACGTACTCCTCAGTGAGCGGTGGGGGGAGCAACGTAGCTTCCGGTCAGCTTGCTTCGATCAGCGGCGGGGGACTCCAGCTGGCCTCAGGTCTCTTTTCCTCGATCAGCGGCGGGCGAGACAACATCGCCTCTGGCGATTTCTCCGCGGTCACTGGAGGGCAATACAACCACACGTCCGCTGGCTTATCCTCGATCAGTGGGGGCGCGAAAAACGTAGCTTCTGGCTACTTCTCCTCGGTCAGCGCCGGGCGATACAACGAATCCTCCGGAATGGGCTCCTCGGTCAGCGGCGGGCGCCTGAGCACAGCTTCCGGTGACGGCTCCACAGTCAGCGGCGGCGCAATCAACACAGCCTCCGGCTCATACTCCTCGATTGCCGGCGGGGTGTACAACGTAGCTTCCGGATTGGGCTCCTCGGTCAGCGGTGGCCGGGCACGGAGCTCAAACGGGACCTACAACTGGAGCGCGGGCAGCTACTTCTCTGACGACTGATTCAGAGTCGAACACATCGCCGCGTGCTCGCGGGGGGGCGTTCCGCCTCTCTGCCCGAGCGGCTCCCGATCTCGAATGATCGCGTTCGGTTCGTTCGGCTGTTCGCGTTGCGGCGCGAATTAACCGCGCGGGTGGTGCAGGCGATGCAGGCTGCGCACGTGCTCGCCGTCGAGGTGCGTGTAGACCTCGGTCGTTCGAATCGAGGCGTGACCGAGCATCTCCTGCACACTGCGCAGGTCGGCTCCGCCTTCGATCAGGTGCGTCGCGAAGGAGTGACGCAGCGTGTGCGGCGAGATCGACTGACACAGACCGGCTCGCAGTGCGGCGGCTTGAATCCTGCGCCAGGCGTTCGTGCGGTCGAGTGGCTTGCCGCTGCGCGTCAAGAAGACCTCGCGGGTCGTCGATGCGTTCGGGAGCTCTCGCCGGCCGCCCTCGATCCAGGTCGTCAGAGCTTCGGCAGCCCGCCGACCTGCGGGGACGACGCGCGTCTTGCGACCCTTGCCGGTCAGCCGCAGGACGCGCAGCTCGGGCTCGATCGCGTCAGTGGTCAGACCGATCGCTTCGCTGACGCGCGCGCCCGAGGCGTACAGGACCTCGAGCAGGGCGCGATCGCGCTGGTCCTGCCAGGTGTTCTTCGAGGGCGCGCTGAGCAGGGCCTCGACATCCGCGACGGTCAGAGTGCTCGGGAGAGCGCGCCGCAGGACGGGCGAACGGATCAGCGCAGCCGGATCGCGCTCCAGGACGTTCTGCGCGACGAGGTGGCGGAAGAGCATGCGCAGGCTGGCGAGGTGCTGAGCGGCGGTGGTCTCGGCCAGCTCGCGTCCGCGCAGCCAGCCGAGGTAGGCCACCACGTGATCGGCTTCGATGTCGGACCAGGAGGCGAGGTCCTGCTTCATGGCCCAGCGGGCGAAGCCGGTCAGGTTGTGCCGGTAGGCCGCCAGGGTGTTTCGCGAGAGCCCCGCCTCGAAACGCAGTGACTCCAGGAAGTCGACGATGCCGTCGCCGAAGCTCGGCGGTAGAGGCTGGGGACGCTGGGCGGGAGCGGACACTCGAAAGAGCGTGCTCCTGGAGCGGCGGCGCTTCAAGGGATTGAAATCGCACGGGTCGGATTTGCCCCGGCTCGGCTGGTGAATCTGCTGCAAAGAGAGAAGCTCAGGGCAACTGTCTCCACTTGCATCGCTTGTGAGGTGCCCAGAGCGCTCCTATACTTCGCGGCCTCCCGGGCCCCGGCGAGCGTGAAAGCCGCTCTCACCGAGGTCCGTTTTGGCACTCGCCCCCCCCGAATCAGGACACCTGCCGCTCTGAACTCATGCCCGGTCGGAAACTATCAGAGAAGGATCTCGCGAAGTTCAAGGAGCTCTTGCTCCATGTCCGGGGCGTCGTGACGGGAGACATCACGAAGCTCGAGCAGGACGCCTTCGGAATCGACGGCGAGGTGGGTGGTGTCGACGCGGTCGCCGATAGCGGCTCCGACAGCTACACGCAGGCCTTCAGTCTCGAGCTGATGGAGATCGACGAGCACACGCTGCGCGAGATCGATCTCGCCCTCGATCGACTTCGCGAGGGCACCTTCGGTCGCTGCCTCATGTGCGGCAACTGGATCCTCAAGGACCGATTGAGAGCTCTGCCTCACGCGAGCAACTGCGTTGAATGCCAACGCAGCAAGGAACAGGGCTAATGGGCGAGCGCGCCTCTCGTCTACCGTGGATTCGATTCCTGGTGGTCGGCCTCCTGGTAGCGCTCGACCTCTGGTCGAAGGACGCGATCTTCGCGCGGTTCGCGCCGCCCGGTGACGGCACTCTCGCGGACGGCATGCTGCTCGATGCGCACGGGCATCCTCGCTTCGCGGTGATGGGCGAGTGGCTGACGGTCATGCTCTCCTACAACCCGGGAGCCGCGTGGGGTTCCCTGGGGGACTATCCCTACTTCCTCGTGATCGGGCGCGTGATCGCAGTGCTCTTGCTCGCGTGGCTCGTGATCAAGACCGAGCGCGGCCAGGGCGTCATGCTGCCGGCCCTCGTACTCGTACTCGCCGGCGCGCTCGGCAACCTGCACGACAACCTCTTCCTCGAGCCCCGTGGCGGCCACCCATTCGGGTCCGTTCGGGACTTCATCGACGTCTACTTCGGCGGGACCTACGACTATCACTTCCCGACCTTCAACGTCGCGGACTCGTGTATTTCCGTCGGCGCGGTGTTGTTGCTTCTCTCCGGCCTGTTCGGCAAGTCCAAGGCCGAATCGAGCGATACGGAATCCCAGCTCGAGGAGACCTCGGAAGCCCAGAACTCGCCGGAGCCTAGCCGCGTTGAAGCTGGCGTTGTAGAGGAGTAGGCTTCAGTCCGGTTCGCGGTTCGAGACCCGCGAGCACCAGCAGCTAGATGACATCGTCGACGAGAGAAGTGTGCGCGGATTCTGGGCCTCTGCCAGCATGGCGAAGCATGGAATCTCGGGCGGCGAGTGAGCTGGCCAACCTCATCGTCCTCGTCCAGTTTCGAAAAGAGGTCAACTAGCCATGCGGCTCGAAGACATGACCACGGGGCATGTGCGACGGGCCGTGGAGCTGTACTGCAAGCTGGCTTGGGAGGAAGGGAGCAACGGTCGGCCGCGCTTCGATATTACGAAGCTCGAAGACTGCGAGTCTCTGGAGCAGCTGCTCGCGCAGTTCGAGAAGGACGAGAGCAAGGACTCGCAGCGCTACAGCCTGCGCCTGGGCAATAGCCGCTATCCGTTCATGAAGTTCGTGATTCAGGAGTACCTGATTCGCGGCGAATACTTCTTCTCGGTAGACACGCACGACAACCTCGACATCCGGCCGGACTCGCCAGATTGGAAGGAGTGGTCCCTGCTCAAGCAGCACAACCACGCGCTCAAGAAAGAGATCGAGAGCTCGTGGAGCGCCGCGAAGCTTCCGACCTACAAGGACCTCCTGCGCCTGGCGGAGGAGCTCGCCTGTGTCGAGAAGGAGTCGGAGAAGCGCCAGCGGCTCCTGGTCGTCGACGACGAAGCCAACGTCGCGCGGGGATTGAAGGCTCTGCTCCAAGCGCGCGGCTATGACGTGGAGGTCGCACTGGACGGCGGGGAGGTGCTCGCTCGCCTCGAGCGGGATCCTCTGCCCGACCTGCTCCTGCTCGATCTGGAGATGCCCGTCCACGACGGACAGGAAGTCCTGCGCCGGATGCGCAAGAACGATCGGCTGAAGGACTTGCCGGTGCTCCTGGCGACGGGCTCCGACATCGAGCTCTCTCAGCTCCAGCGAGTGAGCGGGTTCCTGCGCAAGCCCTACCCGCGCCAGATCCTGTGCGCCATGATCAGCCGGCTGCTCGAGGAGGTCGGCGGGACCAAGCCCGGCCCGACGGACGAGGCCGAGCGCTCCGACGACTCCACCAGCTGATCGGACTCCCCCGACGAGTTCTACGGAGCGCGAAGTCGCCAGAACCAGGCTTCGCCGAGCGCATTTTGGGGCGCTCTACTGTGGCCGAGCGCTGGAATGCTTTAACCTCTCCGGCTTCTTTGAGGCCTGCTCGGTATCCAACGAGCCCCAGGCCACTAATCCGCACAACGACCGGGCCCTCCGCCTCGGACGAGACTCGAGACAGCTTCCATGGACTGGGATCAGATAACGGACAAGTTCGGCGCCTTCGGTGACAACGTGGGGCGCGTGCTGCGCGGCGTCTTTGGCGCTCGCAACGAGCGCATGGTCAAGGAGCTCACTCCGCTGGTCCAGCAGATCAGCGACCTGGAGCCCTGGGCTCAGGGCCTCTCGAAAGAGGAGATGCAGGCGGAGACGGAGAGCTTCAAGGCCGCCCTGGCCGCGGACGAGGTCGAGCACGACGACCTGATTCCGAAAGCCTTCGCCATGGTTCGCGAGGCCAGCGTGCGCACGCTCGGTATGCGCCACTTCGACGTCCAGATGGTCGGTGGAATCATCCTGCACCAGGGCTCGATCGCCGAGATGATGACCGGTGAGGGTAAGACGCTCGTCGCGACTCTACCGCTCTACCTGAACGCACTCGCCGGACCCGCTTTCCTCGTCACCGTCAACGACTACCTGGCTCGCCGCGATGCCAACTGGATGGGGCCGGTCTTCGAGTATCTCGGACTGACCTACGGGTCGATCCAAGCAAACATGAGTCCGCAGGAGCGTCGACAGATCTACGCCTGCGACATCGTGTACGGCACGAACAACGAGTTCGGCTTCGACTACCTGCGCGACAACATGAAGACGCGCCTGGAGGACCAGGTGCAGAAGGTCCTCAAGTACGCGATCATCGACGAGGTGGACTCGATCCTGGTCGACGAGTCGCGGACTCCGCTGATCATCTCCGGTCCGGCCGAAAAGACGGCGAACAAGTACGCCAAGGCCGACGAGGTGACGCGCAAGCTAGTGCGCGACGAGCACTTCGAGGTCAAGGAGAAGGAGCGCCAGGTGTCGCTGCTCGAGGACGGCATCGAGCGAGCGGAAGAGCTCGTGGGTGTGGGGTCGTTCTACGATGAAGGCAATACGGACTGGCCGCACTACATCGAGAACTCACTGCGCGCTCACCACCTGTACGAGCGCGACACGGAGTACGTCGTCGAGGAAGGCGAGGTCGTCATCGTCGACGAGTTCACCGGCCGAAAGATGAATGGTCGGCGCTGGTCCGATGGCCTGCACCAGGCGGTCGAGACCAAGGAGGGGCTCAAGGTTCGCGACGAGAACCAGACCATGGCCACGATCACCTTCCAGAACTACTTCCGGCTGTACGAGAAGCTGGCGGGCATGACGGGCACGGCGATCACCGAGGCGGGCGAGTTCAGCAAGGTCTACGGGCTGGACGTGATCCAGGTCCCGACGCACCTTCCGATCGCGCGGATCGACAGCGAAGACCTGGTCTACCGCACGGAGAAGGAGAAGTGGACCGCGATCGTCGAGGAGCTCGTCGAGCTGCAGAACTCCGGTCAACCCGTGCTGGTCGGAACCACCTCGATCGAGAAGTCCGAGCTGCTCTCGGGCATGCTGAACAGGCGCGGCGTGAAGCACGAGGTGCTCAACGCCAAGCAGCACGAGCGCGAGGGCAACGTCGTGGCGCTCGCCGGCCAGAAGGGCGCGATCACCGTCTCGACCAACATGGCCGGTCGCGGTACCGACATTCGCCTGGGCGGCAACTTCGAGTGGCGACTGGATCGCGCTCTGGAAGAGGCCGGGCTGCAGGTCGGCAACGAGGAACAGCTGGAGGAGATCGACAAGCTGCGCGAGGAGGTTCGCGCGGCTTGTGACGCGGATGAGGCAGAAGTGAAGGCGCTGGGCGGGCTGTACGTGCTCGGCACCGAGCGCCACGAAGCACGCCGCATCGACAACCAGTTGCGCGGTCGTTCCGGCCGGCAGGGAGACCCCGGCGAGACGCGCTTCTACCTGTCGCTGCAAGACGACCTGATGCGTCGCTTCTATCGCGACTGGGTCGCCAACTTCATGGAGAAGCTCGGCATGACCGAGGGGCAGGCGATCGAGTCGAAGATGGTCTCGCGCGCGATCATGAAGGCGCAGAAGAAGGTCGAGGACTACCACTTCGAGATTCGGAAGAGCCTGCTCGAGTACGACGAGGTCATGGACGAGCAGCGCAAGACGATCTACGGAGTTCGTCAAGAGGTGCTCGAGATGGTCGGCATCAAGCAGAAGACCGCCGAGATGCTGCGCTCCGTGACGGCGCGCGCAGCGGCGGGTCACGTCGAGGACGCCGATGGCTTCCGCGGCTGGATCCAGAAGACCTACAACCTCGAGATCTCCGAGGAGCTTGCCAAAGCGGCGACGGAGAAGGACGGCGATGCAGAGGGAGCCATCGCGGCCGTCTTGCAGCGTCACGAAGAGCGCGAGGCCGAGCTGGGTGAGGAGCTCGCTCGACAGGTCGAGCGGTATCTGTTGCTCGAGACGATGGACAGTCGCTGGAAGGATCACCTCTACGCGATCGATCAGCTGAAGGCCGGCATCGGTCTGCGCGGCTACGCTCAGAAGGATCCGAAGAACGAGTACAAGGCGGAGGGCTACGAGCTCTTCCAGAAGCTGCTCGAGGCGGTCGAGGACCAGGTCGCGAGCTTGATTCTGCGCGTGCAGGTGCGCAAGCCGGATGAGGGCGCTGCTTCGAACTTCGCATCACCCCGGCAGGTCATGGCGGGGGGGCAGGCGAGTCACCCCGAGCTCGGCGCGGGGATGCCCGGTCAGCCGTCGCGACGCAGTCCGGGTGGGGCAGCGGGCGCCTTCGACGCCGACCAGTACAAGAAGATGCTGGCCGAGCGCGAAGCCAAGAAGAGGGCCGCCGAAGATGCGGCGAAGCCGCGAGCGGCGACTCCGCAGCCCGCTCGGAACAACGACCAGTACGCCGGAGTCGGCCGCAACGACGAGTGTCCGTGCGGGAGCGGCAAGAAGTTCAAGAAGTGCCACGGCAAGGCCTAGTCCGGACGATTCATGACCACACGTAGCAAACGCCACGAACGGCCGACGTTGCCGGCCTCTCGGCCCCTGCCGGCACTTTACGCACGCCGCGTCCTCGACGACCTTACAAGGGTAAGCCCTGGTCCGCGAAGCGGACGCCAATGGTCCTGCGGACCGTTGGCGAAGGGATCCCCGTGGGGCCGCCGCACGCAAAGCACGGGCAGGAACCGAGTCGCGACGTTTTCTCTCGCGGCTCATGAATAGTCCGAGCTAGAAGCCCGTGCCTCGCGAATCCACGCGACCCGCCTCCAGCCCTGTTCCGGAGCCGATTTGTAGCGACCCCAACCCGGGGCCGCTTCGGGTGGCGATGCACCTGGGCTACGACCTGGCCTGGCTGCTCGCGGCAGTCCTCGGTAGCCCCTGGCTGATCTGGAAGAGCCTGTGCACCAAAGGCTTCGCGCGAATGGTGGTGGGGAGGTCGTGGTTGGGCCTGCCTCCGAAGTTCACCGGTACGAACAACAAGCGCATCCTTCTACACGGAGTCTCGGTCGGCGAAGTCAAGGTGGCCGTTCCGCTGGTGAAGCTGCTGGCGGAGAGCTATCCCGAGTACGAGGTGGTGATCAGTACCACCACGAATACCGGAATGGACGTGGCGCGCAGCGTGCTGCCCGGTGTCCAGCTGGTTCGCTTTCCCGCCGACATCTCCTGGCTCGTGCGTTCGTTCCTGCGACGCGTGAATCCCTGCCTCGTCGTCCTGATCGAGCTGGAGATTTGGCCCAACTTCCTGCGCGAGGCCAATCGCTCCGGAGTGCCGGTCGCCGTCGTCAACGGGCGCATCACCGAAGGCAGTCACCGCAAGTACCGCTCGTTCAGGCTGGCGCTTCCGCAGTTCAATCGCATCTCGCTCTTCTGTGTTCAAGGTGGCGAGTACGCGACGAGGTTCCGCGACCTGTTCGTGAACCCGAAGCGCGTCATCGAGACCGGCAACATCAAGGCCGACGGGCTCAAGATCGGTCCGGTCGATCCCGGTGACGAGCTGCGACGCTTTGCCGCCGTCGCACCCGACCAGCTCGTCCTCGTGGCGGGCAGCACGCACTTTCCGGAGGAGCGTTGGGTGGTGGAGGCTTGGCGCGCCGCCGTGCCGGACGCGAGGTTGATCCTCGTGCCGCGCCATCCCACGCGGGTGGCCGAGATCATACGCGGCCTCGAGGGAACGGGCGTGCGTCCTCAGCTCCTGTCCAGCCTTCGCGAGGAGCGAGAGGAGGTCGACCCGGCGCGTCCTCTGCTCGTCGACACCATCGGCGAGCTCGAGCGGATCTACGGTCTGGCCGACCTCGTCTTCGTCGGGGGCAGCCTCGTGGACCACGGCGGCCAGAACATGTTGGAGCCCGCCGCTCAGGGCCGGGCCGTCCTGTTTGGCCCCTCGAGCGAGAACTTTCAGCAGGAGGCTCGTCTGCTGGGGGAGGCGGGAGCTTGTCGAGTGGTTGCCAACCCCGAGGCGTTGGGCGGGGCGCTGAGCGAGCTGGCCGAGAATCCGGCGCTGAGAGAGGAGATGTGCGAGTCGGGTCTCGCCGTCGTGGAGGCGCAGAAGGGGGCCGCTCAGGCCACGATCGAGGCGCTGTTCGAGCGCTGCCTCCCGGAGCGCAACGGGTAGCGGGCCGTTGGCGGGCCCTCAGGAGAGGCTGGGGCCCCAAAAGTACACATCTGAGCCCACATATCCGTAGTTCGTGATACCTCGATTCGTCGCCATGCGATATGTTTCTTGGTCGCTCTGATCGAGCGAAACTCTACCACCATTCCTGTGGGCACTGCTCCCTTTGGGCACTGCTCCGTCCGGCCATGATTGCCGACTCACGATTCGCGAGGCGCTAGCCCTCCGCGCGTCCAGCCAACCTACAAATTCTCGATGTCTAGACTCTTCACCTCAGAATCCGTCTCCATGGGGCACCCCGACAAGGTGGCCGATCAGATCTCCGATGCCATTCTCGATGCCTGCCTGGCAGAGGATCCCGAGAGTCGCGTCGCCTGTGAGACGATGGTTACCACGGGGTTGTGTGTGATCGCCGGTGAGATCACGACCAAAGCCAATCCGGACTACCAGACCCTCGCCCGCAACACGATCAAGCGCATCGGGTACACCGATGACGCGTTCGGCATCAACGGCGACACCTGCGCGGTGCTCGTCTCCGTCGACAAGCAGTCGCCCGACATCAGCCAGGGTGTCACCGAGGGCGAGGGCATGCACACGGAGCAAGGTGCCGGCGACCAGGGCCTCATGTTCGGCTACGCCTGCGACGAGACCGAGTGCCTGATGCCTTTCCCGATCTACTACTCGCACCGACTGGTCGAGAAGATGGCCGAGCTTCGCCAGAGCGGTGCCGTCAAGTGGTTCCGCCCGGACAGCAAGAGCCAGATCACGGTCGAGTACGAGGGCGACGTGCCGACGCGCGTACACACCGTCGTGATCTCGACGCAGCACGACGACGACGTAGACCAGGCCACCATCGAAGAGACGGTGCGCGAGCAAGTCGTCAAGGCCGTCATTCCGGCCAAGTACCTCGACGAGAACACGATCTACCACATCAACCCGACCGGACGCTTCGTGCTCGGCGGTCCTCACGGCGACTGTGGCCTCACCGGCCGCAAGATCATCGTCGACACCTACGGCGGCATGGGGCGTCACGGTGGTGGTGCGTTCTCCGGCAAGGACCCGAGTAAGGTCGACCGCTCCGCTGCTTACGCAGCACGGTGGGTTGCCAAGAACGTGGTCGCGGCCGGTTTGGCCAAGCGCTGCGAAGTTCAGCTCTCCTACGCCATCGGCGTTGCCGAGCCGATCTCCGTCTACGTGGACACCATGGGGACGGGCAGCGTCGACGAAGCGCTGATCACCGAGGCCGTCCTGAGCGTCTTCGACCTGCGTCCCGCCGCGATCATTCGCGACCTCAACCTGAAGAGCCCCGTCTTCGAGAAGACGGCTTATCACGGCCACTTCGGGCGCGACGATGTCGCCTGGGAAGACACCAGCCGCGCTCCCAAGCTGACCGAGGCCGTTGCCGCGAAGGCGAAGTAAGCGCTCTCCACACTCAGCGCTCCTCTCCAAGCTCAGTACTCCACGACGAATCGCCTCGGGCGTCACTCCGCTTCGCGCTGGGTGACGCCCGAATTCGTGACCGGGCGCCTTCGGGCGCCTATAGTTCGAAGAGGCCGCCCGGGCCCCCCCGACTCCCTCCGCCAGCCGACCATGATAAAAGCGCATGCCCGTCGATCCGCCGCAGCTCTCCGCCGCGGCTTCACTCTGATCGAGATCCTGGCGGTGATGGCCATCATCCTGATCCTGACCTGGTTCCTCCTGCCGAACATCGTCGATGCCTACGACATGGCGGAGGTGCGCTCCTGCTCGACCAACATGTCGCAGGTCCACTCCGGGCTGACCATCTACAAAGCGAAGTACGAGCATATTCCCAGGGCGAGCGGTGTGGCCTTCTTCGCCGAGCTCGTCAGCCGCGGCGCGATGACGAACACGACGACCAATGCGCGCAAGCTGACCTGTCCCGCCGTCGATACGGGCTCGCTCTCGATTCGAGATCTCGATCCAGCGGAGTGGTGGATGGACCTCGAGGAGATCGATGGCACCTGGTCCAGCTATGCGGGTCGGGATATCGATCGCTTTCCGTTGCGCAAGTTCCCCGGGGACGGCAAGGAGCCGCTCATGGCGGACGACAACGACGGGGGCATGAACCACGCGACGACGACCAACGTGCTCTACTCGGACGGTTCGGTCCGTACCTTCGAGCTCTTCAAGCTGCGCGAGGAGGGCCTGATCGGCGAGCAAGAAGACCTCTTGGTCGGGCCGGATTCTCCCATCGAGGATCTCCGCAAGCTCAGCCTGGACTAGCGGCCTCTGGCCGAGAGTCATGTGGTCCAAGATTCTCTGGCTCTGCCCGAGTCTCTGTATTCCAGCGGGTAGAGTTTGGCCGAGGCAGTCTTTAAGGTGCTCGGGTTGGCCGCCGATAGGGGGCTCTAGAGCACGCCTGCCCAGCCGCCCTCCTGCATGAAACTCCCCGCGCCGATTCGCTCTCTTCGACCCCACCAGTGGTCCAAGAACCTCTTCGTCCTGGCGGCACTCGGCTTCGCCTACGGAGACAAGAGCGCGGGAGCGGGCGTAGACATGGGGGACCTGCAACGGACCCTGTTCGCCTTCGCAGCATTCTGCTTCGGCTCGAGCGCGATCTACTTGATCAACGACGTGATGGACGTCGAGAGCGATCGCCAGCACCCGACCAAGTGCAAGCGCCCGATCGCGGCGGGAGAGATCTCGATCGCCTTCGCCGTGATTCTCTCGGTCGTGTGCGCGGCTGGCTCACTCGCGCTGGCCTACTTCGCGGGGCACGGCTCGTTGACGGTCATGGGTATCGTCGCGGCCTACATGACGATGAATCTGGCTTACAGCGTGAAGCTGAAGCAGATCCTGCTCGTGGACGCGTTCTGCATCGCGACGGGCTTCATCTTCCGCGTGCAAGCGGGCGGCCTCGCGGCGGAGACCGAGGTCTCGCACTGGCTGCTCCTGTGCACTCTGTTCCTGGCGCTCTTCCTCGCACTGAACAAGCGCCGCGCGGAGATCGCGCTGCTGGGCGAGGACGGCGCTTCACACCGCGCCATTCTGCGCGAGTACACCCCCGGCTTCCTGGACCAGATCGTCTCCGTCCTCGCCGCCTGCACGATCCTCTGCTACGCGATGTACACGGTGGACGAGCAGACCATCGAGAAGTTCGGCGGCGACAACCACATGCTCTGGACGGTTCCGTTCGTCGTCTTCGGAATCGGTCGCTACCTCTACATCGTCGATGCACACCGCGGTGGCGGGAGTCCGACCAAGATCCTGCTCGGCGGCGACAGACCCTTCCTGATCAACGGACTCCTGTGGTTCGCCGCAGTCGCCGTGATCATGCTGAAGTAGGCGGCGCTCGCCCGCTCGCCCGCGCGGCTACTCGGTCTCTTCGCGGAGCCACTCGGCGAGAGGCTCGACCAGAGTTCCGTGTCCCTCTGGACTCCAGTGTGTGTCGGCACTGAAGTACCCGGGCTCGCCGTTGTCGGCGAGCTCCTCGAGGAAGGGCCGAGCCGAGAGGAACTCGATTCCTTCGCTCTCGCAAAACTCGCGCATGAGACGCTCCTGAACGCCGCGGTTGCGCAGCAGGTTCTCCAGGAAGGCTTCGGGATCGGACTGACGGATACTCCGCTGCGAGTGAGAGGCCATTCGATGAGCCAGCGCGGCATCGCGTTCCACTCTGGAGATCAGGACGTGGGTCTTGCAGGGGACGAAGAGGAACAGGAAGCGCGCTCCGGCAGCTTCCGTCATACGGCGTGCTCGACGGATCGCCTCGAGAGCGTCGACATAGCCGGGCATGGACCGCCACCACTCCTCAGGATGGGAGAGGGCGTCCAGGTGGCTCGGGTGGAACCAGATCGGGAGCGTCGAACCGTCGGCCAGCTCGAACTCGAAGCCGGGCAGGTAGTCCTGCTTCGACGAGGCTTGCCACTGCTGGCGGCCCCAGAACTTCAGCATGGTCGGGAGGTACCAGGTCGGCGGCTTGCGGTATCGCGGAACGGAGGCCCAGGTGAGGTAGCCCGCGTTGCGCGCCGCGGTCTGGATGTTCGCATCGAGCAAGTCGTTGCCGTCGAAGAAGAACCAGATCACTGCGCTCGGACTTCTGGACAGCCCGTGATTCCGGAGCATCCACTCCTGCTGTTGCGGGCCGACGCCGGGCTCGGAGATGTTGTAGATGGCCAGGCCGGTCTCTTCGGTCAGGCGGCGCTGAAGGCCGGGGGGGGAGAGGACACTGACCGCATTGCCGATCGAGTCGCCCACCAGGAGGACGTCGGCGCTCTCCAGTCGCACGGGATTGGAGAAGAAGTCCTCGTCCAGTCGCCAGTGGACGACCGGATAGCGATCAGGATCCGGGTTGTCCGCGGGATCGACGATCCTCGCCTTCGAGTTCAAGTCGCCCGGCGGCTGTCCCGTGTAACTCTTGGCGAACCAGCGCTCGGGGGAAGCCTCGATCGGGAGTTCGTCGAGCAGGCCGGGCTCCTTGAACTCGATGCCACCTGCCGGAAACTTGCTCGTGAACCACACGGGCAGTCGCTCGGGGATCAGGTGGTACATCCCCTCCAGGCAGCCGACGAAGGCGACGAGTGCCAATCCGATCGAGAGCACCAGGAGTCGCACGGGATGCTCGGGAGGCTGCCCGCTCATCTCTCCGACCGCGACACGAATAGGTTCGTTGGGCTGCTTCATCAGAACTGGAAGTAGATGAAGGGCTGGTGCTCGCTCGAAGACCAGAGCACGGCGAGTGCGGCTGCCGCGCCCCAAGCGACGGAGAAGACGGGGGTGGGGAGCGCTGCGAGCGTGGCGGAGATTCGGTCGCGGCTCATCCAGACGTGGATCAGAGCGAACCCGGCCAGCGCCACCCACCAGCCCGCCGCCAGGGCGCGCGGTGTGTCGGTGACCGCGAGCCCGAACAAGCCGTCGAAGTAGGCGAGCGACGAGGACAAGTCCGGGCTCCTGAAGAAGACCCAGGCCAGCGACGCGATCAGGACGGTGTAGGTCCAGCTGATCAGCGAGCGCTTGTCACCCCAGCCGAGCACTCGCTCGAAGACGAGGAAGAAGCCGTGGAACAGTCCCCAGGCGACGAAGTTCCAGCTCGCTCCGTGCCACAAGCCGCAGGTGAAGAAGACCAGAACCAGGTTGAAGTAGGTCCGGAGGGCGGAGCCGCGGTTGCCCCCCAGCGAGATGTAGACGTAGTCGCGGAACCAGGTCGACAGGCTGATGTGCCAGCGCCGCCAGAAATCGGTGATCGAGCGCGCGACGTAGGGGAAGTGGAAGTTCTCGACCAGGTGGTAGCCGAGCAGGCCGGCGATCGCGATGGCCATGTCGCTGTAGCCCGAGAAGTCGCAGTAGATCTGCACGCTGTACATCCCCAGGCCCAGCCAGTGGCCGGCGACGCCGTACGCGGCGGGGTCGGCGAAGACCTCATCCACGATGGTCGCGAAGTTGTCGGCGACCACCGCCTTCTTCACGAAGCCGAAGAGGAACAGGATCAGATAGGTCCGGAACGGAATACTCCAGAAGACGCGCTTCTCCCTGAGCTGCGGAAGGAAGGAGGAGGCGCGGACGATCGGGCCGGCGACCAGCTGCGGGAAGAAGGCGACGAAGAGCGCGAAGTCGCCCAGGTTGTGGATGGGCGCGAGCCTGCGCTTGTAGACGTCGAGCGTGTAGGAGAGCGTCTGGAAGGTGTAGAAGCTGATGCCGACCGGCAGGACGATGTCGCGCGTCGTCGAGGACAGGCTCCAGCCCAGTTGGCTCGCCAGCTCGACTGCGGAGTCGACGAAGAAGTTGTAGTACTTGAAGACACCGAGGATCCCGAGATTGGAGACCAGGCTGACGCCGAGCCACAGCTTGCGCTTGGCGACCCTGTCCTCTCGCTCCAGGCGAAGCCCGACGAAGAAGTCCACCAGCGTGGAGATCACGATGAGCGACAGGAAGCGCCAGTCCCAGCCCGCGTAGAAAGCGTAGGAGGCGATCAAGAGCCAGGGCTTGCGCCAGCTGTTCTTGGGCAGGCTCCACACGACCGCGTAGACGATCAGGAAGAAGGCGAGGAATCGGAGCTCGGTGAAGTACATGAAGGCAGGGCGACTCTAAGGCCGCTGCCTGGCGGTCGCAATGATGCTGAGAGGGGCGCTTCCGAGCGGGAGCGAGGTCGCTCGAGATGCCATCTCTTCGGACGAAGCACCAGAGCGCTGCGTGCTCATTCGATGTGCTCCGGCGGTAGGATGCTCCCATCGAGAGTCCGCTCACTCTCCGACTCTTGCCCACTCTTCGAATCCGACGACCCAACCATGTTGAGACTCAACCGGCGCGCTTCTCTTCTGCTCGTAGCCTCCTCTTCGATCGCCCTGGCCTCACTCGGCGCTCTCGCCTGGGGCTGCAACTCGCAGCCACAGGTGGAAGCTGGCATCTCGATCGAGCGAGTCTTTCCACGGCTGCGCTTCGAGCGCCCCGTGTTCCTGACGGGAGCGAACGACGGAACCGATCGGCTCTTCGTCGTCGAGCAGGCCGGCGTCATTCGAGTCTTCGAGAACGGCGAAGACCCGCGGAGCAGCGAAGTCTTCCTGGACATCTCGGCCAACACGAGTCGCCGGGGTAACGAAGAGGGGCTGCTCGGGCTGGCCTTCCATCCCGACTTCGAGGAGAACGGCAGCTTCTTCGTTCACTACTCATCGAGCAACCCGGACAAGGTCGGCAGGGTCTCGCGCTTTCGAGTCTCGAAAGACGATCCGAACCACTGCGACCCGAGTACCGAAGAGGTGCTGCTCTCCCAAGCGCAGCCCTGGCGGAATCACAATGGCGGCAGCCTGGCCTTCGGTCCCGATGGCTACCTGTATGTCTCCTTCGGCGATGGCGGAGCAGCCAATGATCCGCGCGGCAGCGGACAGGACCTCTCGACCTGGCTCGGAGCGATCCTGCGCGTGGACGTAGACGCTCCCGCGAAGGGCAAGCGCTACGGCGTTCCGGCGGACAACCCATTCGTCGAAGAGCCCGAGGACGCGGCGCCCGAGATCTGGGCCTTCGGCCTACGCAATGTCTGGCGTTTCTCCTTCGACCGCTCCACCGGCGACCTGTGGGCGGGCGATGTCGGGCAGAACAGCGTCGAAGAGATCGACCTGATTCGCCGCGGGGGCAACTACGGCTGGCGCATCTTCGAGGCGAACGAGCTGTTCGATCGCTCGGGATCACTCAGTCGCGGCGAGCACATTCCGCCCGTCGCAACCTACGGACGCAGCGAAGGTATCTCGGTGACCGGCGGCTACGTCTATCGCGGCTCACGCTATCCCTCCATGCGCGGGAGCTACTTCTTCGGCGACTACGCTTCTGGAAACCTGTGGCGGACGCGGCGAGCGGAGGGCCTCGAGTACGAGACCGAGCTTGTTCGAAGGACCGGTCGAAGCATCGCCTCCTTCGGCGAGGACGATGGCGGCGAGCTCTTCATCCTGAGCTTCGATGGTGGCGTCTATCGCATCGTCTCGGACTCGAACGCGGAGAGCGAGCTCGCCGACTGGCCGCCGTCGCTCTCCGAGACCGGACTCTTCGAGAATGGCAGCGGCGAGCCGAGCGCGCACTTGATTCCCTACGAGATCAACGTGCCCTTCTGGTCCGACGGAGCGACGAAGCAGCGCTTCCTTCACCTGCCGCCCGGCGCGACGCTGGGCTACAAGAGTGACGGAGCGTTCGAGGTCCCCGCTGGCACGACTCTGATCAAGAGCTTTGCGAAGGAGGGGCGTCGCTCGGATCGCAACCTCGAGACGAGACTGATCAGACGCACCGAAGCCGGGTGGGAAGCCGCGACCTACATCTGGAGAGGTGAGGATGCGGAGCTCGCAATCTACGGCGAGCAGTTCGAGCTGCGCAGCCAGGAGTATGGCGTCGAGACCTGGCATGCGCCGTCGTCATCGGAGTGCAACCTGTGCCACCAGGCGGAGAACGGCTACGTGCTCGGCCTGACCGCCGCACAGCTCAACCGCGACGTGGGTGGAGAGAATCAGCTCGTGGCTCTGGCGGTGCGCGGCGTCCTCGAGCTTCCCGACGTGCTCCAGACAGAGAGCGAGCCACGCTTCGTATCTCCATGGGACGAGAGCGCTCCACTCGAGACACGCGCGCGCACCTGGCTCGACGTCAACTGCGCCATGTGCCACAGTCCCGGCGGCACGGGGAACGCGCTGATCGACCTCCGGGCGACGACCGAACTCGCGGAGACCATGCTCATCGATGAACCTCCGACGCAGGGCGACCTGGGCATCGAAGGCGCTCGGTTGATTCGTCCCGGCTCGCCGAAGCAGTCCATGCTGCTGCACCGCATCGACACGCTCGGTTCCGGAAGGATGCCGCCGGTCGGATCGAACCGAATCGACGAGGAGGCTCGGGCGCTCCTCACCGACTGGATCAACGCGCTCTCTGCGCGCTGAGCGCGAGTCGGTTCAGGGGAGCAGCGCGCGAATGATCGCGACGCGCGCTCGGTTGCGCTCTTCGACCTCTTCGAGCGGAGCGACTGTTCCAGCGGGAACGTACAGTACGTTCCACTCCTCGAGTGCAGCCGAGGTTCCCGGCTCGTTGCGCCTCGCGCTCTGGTTCAGCCACCAGCCGAGTGCGGCCACCGAGCTGGCGGGGTCCACGCGCTTGGACTCGATCAGCTCGCACAACAGTCGGGCGGTCTCTTCGCCGACGCCGCAGTAGACCATCGATTCGGCGGCGGCTTGTCGGAGGTCGAAGGCATTGGAATCGGCGAGCAGTGGGCGCAGCGCATCGACGGAGCTCGCCAGGCCGATGAATCCGAGAGCGCGAGCGGAGGCGACGCGGAGACCGAGTGGGTGGCGGGCGTCGAGTCGAGCTTCGAGTGCAGCGGAAGCATCGGGGTGACCGACGCGCCCCAGCGCTTCGGCGGCAGTCGGCGCCAGCTCCTCGTCGTCCAGCGCTCTCACGAGCTCCGGTCCAGCGACATGGCCGCGAGCTCCCATGCGGTGCAGAGCCTGAGCGCTGTGCACGCGGGTGTGCGGGCTCGAGTCGTGGAGGGCTTGCGCCAGGCAGAGCGCCGCGGTCGTCCCGAGGCGCGAGAGAACGAAGCGCGCGTCGTCCACACCTCGCAGCTGAAAGGCATCGAGGTCGTCGATCAGCCTCCAGATCTCTCTGCGGTAGCGAGCGCTGGACGGCGTCGGTGCCTCGAAGCTCGTACTTCCGGGAGTGTTCCAGGCCCAGCTGAGTCCGACTCCGTCGTCGGCGCCTCCGAGCTTCTCCAGCTCGTCTCGATCGAAGGGTAGCGCCAGGGCGGCGAGCTCTCGCGCGGCGCTCGCGCGAATGGCCTCGGTGACTCCGTTGTTCCGCAGCTCGCGCAAGCCCACGAGCCCGGAGTAGTTTCCAAAGTGCGCCAGCGCGACCGCGATCCAAATCACACACTCGCCATCCGTCTCATAGCGCAAGCGGTGTACGAGGCGCGGGATGATCCACTCTTGCGTTCCTTGCCCGAGTCGCCAGGCGCAGTGCGCTCGAATCCAACCCTCGCGACCGGTCTCGACGCCGTGCAGGAGCTGCGCGGAGGAGCGCACACTGTCGAGTGCACCGAGGAGCTCGATCGCGGCGATGCAGCGGTCGTCCGTGCTCGCGCCGGCGCCCAGAGCCGCCGCGAGAATCGGCACGGCCTCGTCACCGATCGACAAGAGATCCAGGATGGCCGACTCGCGCAGGTTTCCCGAAGCACCCGACAGGAAGGTGATCAGGCCATTGACCTCTTCCGAGAGCTCCGCGTTCTCGCCACCGGCGAGCTCGGGTAGCTCGAGCTCGGAGTCGAGCGCAGCGAGCTCGGCCTTCACGACCTCCGAGAGCGCGAAGGTTGAGGTCGTCGGTGCGGGTGAGTCTTGCGGGCTACACGCAGCCAGAGAGAAGAGTGCAGCGAGTGCGAGTGCGCGCATCAGTGCTCCAAGACGATGCTTTGGACCAGGACGGCCTCACGATCAGGATCCGGTGCATCGGGATTCTCGTAGTGAGGCGAACGTTTGTAGAAGAGAGCCACTTCGACGGAGCCGAACGCGTCCGCATCCTCCAGTGGAATGCTGCGAGTCTCGTGAGCGAGGAGCAGGTTGTCCACGATGTCGACTTCGAAACGATAGGGACTGCGGAATCGGTAGAGGTGGCGCCAGGTCTGGCCTTCACCGAGCGGCCGCCAGAAGACATCCGCCGCGCGCGACCGCTCGTCGGTGGGGAAGCTGTGTCCCGCGCCGACGTTCTCGACATCGATCCGCCAGCCTTCGCCGACGCGAGAGCCGCGCAGCGCGACGGCCGACTTCAGGAGCTCGAGGCTGTTGCCGCCCAGGCAGGAGTGGTCCCGACCCAGATTGGGATTCCCGTCGCGGTAGGGCATGTGACAGGACAGGCAGTCCTCCCCACGCGCCGGCCACTCCGACGCCCTCCACTGCCGCACCGTCTCGTGCTGGTCGTGACAGCCCGAACAGAACTCGACGCGCTGCAGCTCGCGGCGCTGAATCGGACGACAGGCCGCCTTGTCATTGGTGATCGTTCCGGCCATCCCGCCGGGCGTGCCGTCGCTCTGCTCGGGCAGCAGGTGACAGGCGATGCAGTCGACGCCCTCGACGCGGCGCGAGGCGCGCGGCAAGACGCGCTCGCCGATACCCGAGACGAAGATCGGCCGCGGCGCGTGGCAGTCGATGCAGTCCTGGTTGGCGAAGTCGTTGGAGAGCGCGCGGACGGCCGGGTTGGTCCAGGCCATCGCGTGTTGCGAGCCTTCCCACTCGGCATAGACCTCCGCGTGGCAGTCCTGGCAGGAGACGGAGCTGTCGAACGTGCGGGCGGCCTGCGCGGGCGCGGGATCGATGAATACGTTGATTGCGAACCAGAGAGCGAGCGCAACAGAGAGCACTCCGAGTGCAAGGCGGACGGCCTTCATGAGCTAGCCTCCAGCAGCTGACCCTTCTGGATGTGGAGCTGGCGAGCGCCGATGCGCTCCGCTTCCGACGGATCGTGCGTCACGTGCAGCACGGTGAAGCCGAGCTCGGCGTGGAGCGCCTTGAGCGAGTCGCACAGCTCTTCTCTCATAAGAGTGTCGAGAGGCCCCAGCGGCTCGTCGAGCAAGAGCAGGGACGGGTCGGGTGCAAGCGCTCGCGCCAGCGCGACGCGTTGTGCTTCTCCGCCCGAGAGGGTGGCGGGCTTGCGCTTCTCGAAGCCCTCGAGCTGGACCTGCTTCAGGAGCTGTGCAACTCGCGCGGAGTGTTCGGACTTCGGAACTCCGCACGCGCCCAGCGCGAACTTCAGAGTCTTCTCGACACTCATGTGCGGCCAGAGCGCGCCTTCTTGAAAGAGCATTCCGATGCCGCGCTTCTCGGGGCGGACCAGCTGCTTGCCCGCGTCGCACAGCTGCACCTCGCCGAGCGTGATCGTGCCCTTGGTCGCGTCGTGAAGCCCGGCGATGCTCCGGAGCAGAGTGCTCTTGCCCGAGCCCGAGTGTCCGAGCAGACAGACGTACTCGCCCGCCTCGACGCTGAGGTCGAGTGGACCGAGGATGCGCTGGCCACCCGCGCTGGCTTCGAGCCCAGTGATCTGTATCGAGCACCCTCTCACGGAAGAATCTCCAGTCGTTTGCGCGCAAAGATCGTCCACAGGAGCCCGGGCAACAGGATGGCGAACACGAGGAGCAGGGTCAGTGCCGCGACGTAGTCGTCGCGACCGAAGTGAACGCCGTTGAACACACGCAGGATAGCAGTCTTGTTGGCGGCGGGTACGAGCAGCGCGGCATCGAGCTCACGCATCGAGAAGACGAACACGAGGATGAAGCAGGCGACCAGGGAACCTCGCAGTGCGGGCGCCACGATCGAGAACATGCGCTTGGTGGGACCGGCGCCGGAGAGCGCGCCGGCCTCCTCGAGCGAGGGCGAGAGCGAGGCTGTCGCTCCGGAGAGAACCAGGATCGCGAAGGTCGCGAACCGGCCGATGAAGAGCACCACGCTCATTCCACCGGACTCGTAGAAGTCGGCGGTCGGTCCATGGTTCCAAATCACGATCGTCCCGATGCCGAGCAGGATCGCGGGGGAGGCGAGCGGCAAGAGAGCCAGGAGCTCCAGGGATCGCCCCACGAATCGCGAGCGCGCTCTCTCGATGGCGTGCCCCAGGATGAGGCCGATGGCGCAACAGGCGAGCGCCGCTTCCGCCGACCAGAGCAGGCTGTTGCGGAGGTCCGAGCGCGAACGCTCGAGCGCGAGCCCGAAGGCCGACTGGAAGTTGCTCCACTGCTCTCCGGCCAGCTCGGGCAGGCGCTGTAGTTGGTCGCCGGCAGAGAGCGCGGAGACCTCCGCCCAGACGCGCGGTCCGCCGGACGCTTCCCAACCGAGTCGCCCGAGCGGAATCAGTGTGGTCAGCGCGACGACGGCGAAGCAGAAGGCGAACGCGGGCCAGCGCCACGCGCCGAGCGCCAGTCGCTTGGGCGTGACGAAGTTGCTGTCGAGAGTGGCGAAAGCGCCCTTGCGCCGCAGAGCGAGCACGGGGATCAGTGCGAACAGCGAGAGCGCGATCAAGGGAAGTGCGCTGCTGATCGCGGCACCCGGTTGTTCGAAGTCGCGCCAGTTGAAGAAGACCTCGTCGGCGTACACGTTGAACTTGGGGCCGACCGAGGAGACGTAGTCGGGGACGGCGAAGTCGTTGACCGCGAACGCGAAGGAGAGGCATGTGCCGACGAGCGCGGCGGGCATGACGAGCGGAAGCTCCATGCGCAGAACGGCCGGAAGTCCACCGGCCAGGAGCGCGGCCTCTTCGCGGCGTGCATCCAGGCGCTCGAAGGCGCGCGCGCAGAGGAGCGCGACGAGCGGAAAGGTCGCGCCGGCGAGGAAGAGGATGGCGGCGGGGGCACCGCGCAGCTCGGTCAGGGGTGCCCAGCTCATGGCCAGGACCAGCGAGGGCATCAGCAGCGGAATCAGGCCGAACGGACGCAGCCAGCCTGCGCCGGGAACATTGGTGCGCGCTACCAGCCAGCCGAATGGCAGACCGACCGCCAGGGCGATGGCGGCGACGGAGAGCCCGAGAGTCAGAGTTCGCCCGAGCAGGGAGACGGTGCGCTCATCGGCGATTCCCGCGAGGTCGTCCAGACCGATACTCGCGAACATCGCCGCGAGTGGTGCTAGACCTGCAACTGCAAAGACAGCTAGCGCGAGAATCACCAGCGGTCGGCTCAATCGAGAAACATCTCCTTGAACGACTGGTGGCGCGTGGCCATCTCTCGTCCGACCACGGTGAAGTCGACCTTCATGACCTGGATGCTGTCGAAGCCGATCACGTTGTCGGGACGCGGCACGCTGTTGCGAACGGGGATCTGTGCGGAGCGGCTGGCGGCCAGTTGCTCCTCCACGGCCGGACTGAGGATGAAGTCGACGAGCTTCTGAGCAGCGTCCAGGTGCGGTGCGCCCTCGATGATCGAGACCGTATTGGGGATCACCATCGTCCCGAGGTCGGCCTGGTCGGGGTAGATCGCCACGACGGGCGAGCCCGCCTCGAGCGCCACGTTGTAGTCGTCGGTGTCGGTCCACCCGAAGGCCAGCTGACCGTCGCGGACCTGGCGCATCAGGGTCGCGTTGCCACTGGTCAGCGCGAGCGTTCCGTCACGGTTGGCCGCGCGGACGGCGTTCAGGTACTCGAGTGCGCGCTCTTCGCCGAGAATGGAGAAGAGCGCCGTGGCGTGGGTGAGAGTCGTACCGGTCAGTGGACGTGCCATGCCGACCTTGCCGGCCCACTTGGGATCCAGGATGTCCCACATCGTCTGGATCGAAGAGGGTTCCTCGACCAGGTCGGTGTTGACAATGAAGACTCGAGCGCGCGCGGCGAACCCGGTCCAGCGCCGCTCCGTGTCGCGAAACTGCTCCGGAATGTCGGCGGCGCTCGGAGAGTCGTAGCTCGCGAGCAGGCCCTCTTCGGCGAGCGCGACCGTGTGAGCGATCTCGTTGTTCCAGAAGACGTCGCAGCGCGGCCTGGAACTCTCGGTCCGCAGGCGGTTGACGAGTCCGACAGTCTTGTTGGCCTCGACGTCGAACTCGGCCCGAACGGTTAGGCCCGTTTCGTTCTCGAAACGCCGAATCAGCGGCTCCGCGTGGACCTGATCGAGCGCGCAATAGAGCACGACGTCAGGCGCTTTCGAGGAGCAGGCGCCGGGGAAGAGAAAGAGGAGGCCGAGGAGGACGGGGCGGAGGGTGAGCAGCCACGAGGGCAATGTTGGAAGAAGCTGGGGTCGAATCATGTTCGCACTAGGGGGGATTCGCCCGGGGTTGCAAGCCCCGTGCCTTGACCGTAACTCGCGGGCAACCGTACGCTCTTCCCCTTCAAGGTGCTACTGCAAGCCCCCTCGAGCCTGCGCGCGCCGCGCGATGGGATCGCGGCCTTCCGGCCGAGCGCGAGGAGCCTGAGCTCGGGCCGCTTGATTCGCGGTCGTCGTCGATCGATTGCGTCACTCCAGCACCCAAGCCTCTTCCCCAAGAACTCTCTCTCCAGAAACCGAACCAGCAGGTATTTCAGTGAAGATGTCGCAGCGCATGTCCCGCCTCGGGACCGAGTCCGCCTTTGAAGTCTTGGCACGCGCCAAAGCACTCCAAGCACAGGGCAAGGACATCATCAATCTGGGTATCGGTTCTCCCGACTTCCGAACTCCCGACAACATCGTCGAGGCTGGCAAGAAGGCGCTGGACGACGGCTACCACTTCTACACGCCGGCGAAAGGACTGCCCGAGCTGCGCGAAGCGGTCGCGCAAGACATCCTTCGCTACCGCAAGGTCAAGGTCGATCCGAACAACGTGATGATCGTGCCCGGTGGCAAGCCGACGATGTTCTTCGCACTGCTCATGTTCGGTGAGCCCGGCACCGAGGTGCTCTACCCGAACCCGGGCTTCCCGATCTACGAGTCGATGATCTCGTTCACGGGCGCCACTCCCGTTCCGATCGAGCTACCGGAAGCGTCCGGGTTCAGCTTCGATCCCGACGCGGTGCTCGCCAAGGTCAACGACAAGACGCGGCTCATCATCGTGAATACTCCCGGCAACCCGACCGGCGGAGTGATCGAGCGGGACGCGCTCGACCGTTTCGTCAAGGGCATGGAGAAGTTCCCGAACGTCGTGATCCTGGCCGACGAGATCTACTCGCGGCTGCTCTACGACGGGCTCGAGCACGTCAGCTTGATGGAGTACGAGTCCATTCGCGACCGCACCATCCTGCTCGACGGTTGGAGCAAGACCTGGTCGATGACCGGTTGGCGACTGGGCTACGGCGTCTGGCCAGCAGCTCTGATCGACGACGCCGAGCGACTGCAGATCAACAGCAACTCGTGTCCGACGGCAGCCGTCCAGGTCGCCGGCATCGAAGCCCTGCTCGGACACCAGGACGACGCCGATCGCATGCACGGCACCTTCGACAAGCGCCGCAAGCTGATGGTCGATGGGTTGAACGACATCCCCGGCTTCCGTTGCATCATGCCCAAGGGCGCGTTCTACGCCTTCCCGAACATCTCGGGTACCGGCATGACCGCGAAGGAGCTGGAGAGCTTGCTGCTCCAAGAAGTCGGCGTGGCGACGATCGCGGGGACGAGCTTCGGACACCTCGGCGAAGGCTACATCCGATTCAGCTACGCCTCTTCGACCGAGAACATCACGGAAGCGCTTCGTCGCGTGCGCGAGCTGCTCTCGACTCGAGTCTCGACAGGGGCCTGACCATCGCTACCGCCAAGCCCTCCGTTCCGGAGTCGGACTTTCGCAGCGACACCGTTACGAAGCCGACGCCGGAGATGCTCGCTGCGATGGGGACCGCCGTCGTTGGCGATGATGTCCTCGATGGTGATCCGACCGTTCGCGAGCTGGAAGCGCGAGGCGCCGAGTGGCTCGGTAAAGCCGGATCGCTCTACGTCCCGTCGGGGACCATGGCGAACCAGATCGCGATGGGGGTCTGGGGGCGCGGCGGAGATGAAGTCATCGCACTGCGCGACGCGCATGTCCTGCTCTACGAAGGCGGAGCGCTCGGCGCCCTGCACGGCCTGCAGGCGACGACCCTCGACGCAATCCATGGTGCGCCTGACCTCGACGAGGTTCGAGCGAGTATTCGTCCCGACTACATTCACATGCCGAACACCGCTGCGATCTGTGTGGAGCAGACGCACATGTCTTCGGGTGGACGAGTTGTTCCGCTCGAAGCGCTCCGGGCGATTCGCGGAGTGGCGCTGGAGAACGGAGTGCCTGTCCACATGGATGGTGCTCGACTCGCGAACGCGGTCGTGGCCAGCGGAACTCCCGCTGGCGAGTGGGCCGCCTGCGCGGACTCGGTCTCGGTCTGTCTCTCGAAAGGTCTGGGCGCGCCGGTGGGCTCGCTGATCGCGGGCGACGAGGAGTTCCTCGAGCACGCGCGCCTCGTCCGCAAGCGCCTAGGCGGGTGGATGCGGCAGGCCGGCGTGATCGCCGCCGCTGCCCTCGTCGCTCTGGAGACCGGGGTCGAGCGGCTCGCGGAGGACCACCGGCTGGCCCGCGAAGTGGCGGCGCTGTTCGACGAGCGAACCGGCTTCTCCTCGCCTCCCGACCAGACCGAGACCAACCTGGCCATCGTGCGGCTCGACGACTTCCGACTCGGCGGCGAGCCGACGGACGCTCCGACGCTCGCCGGTCTGCTCGGCGATCACGGCATCGGGGTCATGGCGCTCCAGGCCGACGTGCTCCGCTTCGTCTGCCACCGCGACGTCGGTCCTTCCGACCTCGCACGGCTCTCGAGCGCATTGGACGCTATCTTGGGCGCCTGAAATTCAGTCACAGTAGATCTCCTCTCTCTCAATCCTCTCTCACAACCAGGCCGAGACTCGTCCGGCCCACACTCCCGAGCGACCACCTATGGGCATCTTCAAGGCCTACGACATTCGCGGCCTCGTTCCTTCCGAGCTCGACGCCGAGCTCGCGAAGAAGATCGGCAACTCCTTCGCACGTTTCCTGGGCGCCAAGCGCCTCGTCATCGGACAAGACATGCGGACGCACTCGCCCGAGATCGCGGACGCCGTCGCGGAGGGAATGCGCGACGCCGGCTGCACCCCGATCCGTCTGGGTCTGGCTTCGACTCCTATGACCTACTACGCGATCGGCGCGCTCGACTGCGATGGTGGACTGTGTGTCACGGCCAGCCACAACCCGGCCGAGTACAACGGCATGAAGCTCTGCCGGGCGGACGCGGTGCCGATCTCGGGCGCGACGGGGATTCAAGACATCGAACGCATGTGCTCGGAACCCTACCCGGAGCCGGTCGCCGAGCGCGGCGGTCAGGAAGAGATCGACATTCTCAGTGACTATGTCGCGCACGTGGTTCGGTTCGCGAACATCGGTGAGAAGATCAAGATTGCGATCGATGCCTCCAACGGAATCGCCGGGCACACCCTTCCGGGAATCCTCGCGTCGCTTCCGAACGTGGAAGTGGCGAGCATGTTGATGGAGCCCGATGGCAGCTTCCCCGTGCACGAAGCGAATCCTCTCAAAGAAGAGAACCTCGATGGCCTGCGCGAGCTGGTCAAGGAGTCCGGCGCACAGCTCGGCGTGTGTTTCGACGGGGATGCGGATCGCTGTTGTTTCGTCGATGAGACCGGACGCACGGTGAGTGCAGACATCGTGACGGCGCTGCTTGCGCCAAACTTCATCAAGCCGGGCGAGAGCACTCCGATCGTCTATGACCTGCGGTCCTCCTGGGTCGTGCGTGAGGTCATCGAAGAGCACAGTGGCGTCGCGATTCGCGATCGGGTCGGACACTCGTTCATCAAAGCGACCATGCGCGAGCGCGGTGCGGTCTTCGGGGGCGAGCTCTCCGGTCACTTCTACTTCGCGGACAACTTCACCTGTGACTCGGGCGTGATCGCCATGGTCAGCGCGCTCTCCCACCTGACGAAGGCAGAGAATCGAGGACAGAAGTTCAGCGAGCAGGTCGAAGGGCTGCGGCGCTACCACGCGACGGGGGAGATCAACTTCCACGTCGCCGACAAGGACGTGATCCTGGCCGATTTGAAAGAGCGCTACAAAGACGGTGAACAAGATGAGTTAGATGGGATCACGGTCTCGTTCGGGAGCTTGTCGGATCCGGACTGGTGGTGGTTCAATGTACGTGCGTCGAATACGGAGCCGCTCTTGCGCTTGAACCTCGAGGCACGAACGGAAGCACTGCGCGACGAGCGTCAAAAGGAGCTGGTCGCGCTCCTCGGAGATCCCGAATGAACAAATCGCTTGGAACGATTCCCGTCTTGGCGGCTTGCCTGTGGCTGGCCACGTGCAGCTGCGAGTCCAACTCGCACGAGCGCGACTCCGGTCCGATGACGCTGCACTCGGTCTCCTTCGAGTCCCGCGAAGGGCCGCCCATCGTGTCGGGGGTTGCGATCCTCGCCGCCACCGGCAAGCCGCTGGCAGGGGTCACCCTGACCCTCCCCGACGGAACCACCGCCGTCTCGGGAGAGGACGGGCGCTTCGAGCTAGTCGGCATGCGTCCCGGGCTCGAGGGCCTCTTGGAGGCCACCACGGAGGATGGCCTGGTCGGAACGAATCCGCTGCTTCCTCTCGCAGGCGGGAGGCTGGAGGTCGTAGTCCGGCTCCGAATGCCGCGCGGCGAGCATTAAGCAGACTTCGGGCTTGAAGGCGCGCCCTCGCATTGACGATAGAAGGGGACTCTCCGCGCTCGGAAACTCCATGCTAGGCCTCGTACTACTGCTCGCCCTCCAAGCCCCCGTCGGCTCGCAGGCTCCCGGCCTGGCCGTTACCAATGAGGAGATTCCGCTGGCGGATCGAGAGCTACCCTCCGTCTTGGTGGAGGTGCCGCTCCTGTCGCGTCTCTCTCAGCCCGTGCGCTGGGGCCGCGTTCGGTTTCGCGAGAACCTGATCCGCTTCTCCAGCTACTCGGCCCAGCGAGCAAAGAGCGCACTCGACGGAATCCTGATCGAGCCGAGCCGACGCGCAGCGGCACTCATGGCGCTCGGTTGCTCGGGCGCTTCCGGAGTGCGCGTCATTCTGGAGTCCTGGGCGGTAGGCGGGGGACCGCTCGAGCAGCGTGCGGCGATACTCGCTCTGGGCGAGCTCGGAGGTCAGGACTCGACCTTCCTCTTTCAGCTGGCGGACTCCGAGAATGTCGAGATCGCCGAGAGCGCGTTGGTCGCTCTGCTCCGCCTGGACTCGCCTGCCGTCCGCGACCAGGTCGATCAGATCTGTGCGGAGGAGACGCGACTGAACAGCCAGCTGGCCTGTGAAGTTCTCGCCTTCCACGAGCGTCCCACCGAGCTGCCAGCACCCCGGTCGGTGAAGCTGCTGCTCGAGTTGCGCTGGGACGCGGCGGTGAGCTACGGCCTCGTCGGCGGCAAGAGTCGGTCGCAGCTTCGTATCGAGGAGCTGGAACGAAATCCGGACTTCCTCGAAGCCGTCGTCCTGCGCTCCGTCGCGACCCTGTCTGTCCCCGGCGTCGACGATCACCTGTTGGCCATGGTCGAGGATGGTGGGATCGAAGCGATTCGCGTGGCGACCACGAAGATCCCCGAGACCCTCAACGAGCGCTTCACGGCAGGCACGTGGCGGCCCAAGAACGGCTTCGAGTGGCTCGCCGTGCTCGATGCGATCGACGAAGGCGGTGCACGACCAGAGGCCGCGGATCTGGCGCGTGGTGCTCTCGAGCTGCCCGCTTTTCGACTGAAAGCTGCAGGGCTGCTCGTCGGAATGGGCGACGAGTCGGCGGCGCTGATCCTGAAGGATGCGCTCTACGGCTCCGACCCCGAGGCCCGCATCGAGGTCTGTCGCGCGTTCGGGCGTGCGAGTGACTCGAGCTGGGCGAACGAGCTCGGCAAGCTGCGGAGGGGAGAGCCGAACCCGAGGATCGCGACCGCCGCGCTCGTGGCGCAGATGCGCATGGGGTACCAGCCCGCGGACCAGCAGATCCGGCACACGATCGAAGAGGGCCTGCAAGAGGAGCGCGAGCGAGTGGTGGAGGAGCTGCTCGAAGTCTCCAGAGATTCGCGTGTTCCGGTCCTGCTCGAGACGGCCTACCCGCACCTGCTCGGGAGGCTGCGTCTGCGTGTTGCTGCGGACCTGGTGTCGCGCGGTCGGCTGCTGCCCAGAACGGATCTACTTGCCGCGCTCGAGTCCAATGCCGAGCCGGACCTGGCGGACAGCTTCGTCCGCGCGCTGCGGCTGTCGCCGTCGACGCGCGAGCTCCAGGCCCTCTCCAGCCTGTTCCCGACCAGCGGCGTCGAGGTCAATATCGAGCTCGCCCTGATCCTGATCGAGAACAACCATACGACCGGAATTGGGCTCCTGGCGCGAGCGCTCTGGAACCCGCCGCTCGACCTGAGCGCGCTCGCGGGGGCCTTGATCGTCCGCGAGAGAGGCATCATGGCGCTCCACGAGCAGCTGGCTTCGCCACCCTCTCCGGTCTCGAAGGGGGGCATCCGCCGGGTGGGCTTCGCTCTGGGCGAGTGGGGTGGCGTGGAGGCTCTCGAGGAGCTGGCCCGCCGGCGCTCCAGCCACGATCCTGCGCTTCAGGGCGCCTACCTTGGCGCAATGAGCGTCAGGACTCAGTAGACTTCCCCGGCCGACCGAAGAGCGCCGCGGCGTAGCCAGCTCAGGCGCTCGAGAGGTCACACCCATGCTCTGGACTCCTTCTGGCATAGTCACCCTGCTCACGGACTTCGGTCTCCGTGATTCCTACGTCGGAACCATGCGAGCTGTCCTGGCCTCGCGCTGCCCCGATCTCCGCCACACCGTGGACCTGACTCACGCCATACCCCAGCAGGACGTTGCCGCCGGCGCTTTTCAGCTGGCCCAGGCCTGGTCCTACTTCCCTGCCGGGACGGTGCACCTCGCGGTCGTCGACCCTGGCGTGGGATCCGAGCGAGGGGCTCTGGTCGCCTGCGATCGTGGCCACGCCTTCGTCGGACCGGACAATGGGCTACTGACTCCCTGTCTGAGCGACGAGGCGGAGGTCTTCGAGCTGGATGTCGAGCTGTTCAGCTTGCCCTCGATCAGCCGAACCTTCCACGGGCGCGACGTCTTCGCACCGGCGGCGGCTGCGCTGGCGGGCGGAACACAACCGAGCGACCTCGGCACGGCGACGGAGGAGTACGTTCGCTACGACTTTCCCGAGCCCGCGCGGAGCGGCTCGAGCGGTCGCGTCGAAGGCGAGGTGCTCCTCGTCGATCACTTCGGCAATCTGATCTCCAACCTGCCGGAGAGCTTGCTCGCCGAGCTGGCTCCGGAGCAGCCTCGTCAGCTCTCCATCTGCGGCCACAGGCTGCCCATCGTCGGGGCCTATGCGGAAGTCGAACAAGGCGAACTCTTGGTGCTCGTCAATTCATCGCGATTTCTAGAAGTTGCTGTGCGCGGTGGAAGTGCCGCGGAGCTGCTGAGTTGTGGAGTAGGAGAACGGATCGAAATGGAGCTCAGTCGATGAACCCGAGGGATAAGGTTTCTTTCATAGGCGTGTCGATGGACCTCGGCGGTGGGCTGCGCGGGGTCGACATGGGTCCCAGCGCTCTGCGGATCGCCGGCATCGAAGAAGGCGTACGAGGGCTCGGCATCGACTTCGAGGATTTGGGCAACGTGCCCGTTCCTCGGCCGGAGCGACGCCAAGCTCGAAACGAGAAGGCTCGCTTTCTGACCGAGATCTCCCACTGCTGTGCGCGAGTGCGCAAGAAGGTGGAGCGCGTGCTCGACGAAGGGTCGATGCCGATGATTGTCGGAGGCGACCACTCGATCGCTGCGGGAAGCATCGCTGGCGTCAGCTCTTGGTATCACCGCCGCAACGAGAAGATCGGTCTGATCTGGGTCGACGCGCATGGCGATATGAACACGCCGGAGACGACGCTCTCGGGGAATATCCACGGGATGCCGCTCGCCGCGGCACTGGGCTACGGCGCTCCCGAGCTGGTCGGGCTGGGGGACATCACTCCCATGGTCGACTACCGGAACACCGTCCTGGTCGGAGTCCACTCGATCGACGCCTCCGAGCGAGAGCTGATCAAGAAGTCGGGCATCAAGGCCTTCGCGATGCGCGACATCGACAAGGTCGGAATCCACGCCGTGATGGCCGAAGCGATCGAGATCGCGACCCGCGGGACAGTTGGGTTTCACCTGTCCTTCGATATCGACGGCTGCGATCCGGTGGCTGCGCCGGGTGTCGGGACGCCCGTCGATGGCGGCCTGACATCGCGCGAGGCGCACATCATCATGGAAGACTGCGCGCTCACGAAAGCGGTACTCTCCCTGGACCTGACCGAGATCAACCCCATCTTCGACCAGCGCAACCAGACGGCCGAGCTGGCCAGAGAGCTGGCCCTCTCCGCTCTCGGCAAGCGAGTCCTCTAGAAAGCTCCACGAAACGCTATTTCGGGGCTCCAGATGCCGGGTCCGGGCTCGCAGCAGGATAAGTTGCTAGTAGGATCTCCGAGTTCTGATCAGCACTCCAGAGAGCGGAAAGGCCTCTCCGTCGAGGAGAGCCCCTTTCAATCGCCCTCACCGCGTCCTGCTGGCCCTCGCCAGAACACCCGGGACCCCCTCTACAAGCTCACCTGCGCATGTTTCGCCTTCTAGGAAAGCTCTGGGAACACCGCCAACTGGTGCGGGGCTTCGTCGTGAGAGACCTGAAGGCGCGCTACATCGGCTCGAGCATGGGCTTCTTCTGGTCGGTCATCGTGCCGTTCCTGTACCTGTTCATCTTCATGGTCGTCTTCTCGCTGGTCCTGCGCTCGCGCTGGTCGGACGACGCGAAGCCGCAGGACACGGCTCTGATCATGCTGGTCGGCATCCTGGCTTGGCAGTCCTTCGCCGAGACGCTCTCGCGCGCGACCAACTGCCTGGTGGACAATGCGAACCTGATCCAGAAGGTCGTCTTCCCGTCGGAGATCCTGCCCGCCTTCCTGACGATCTCCTCGCTCGTGAACATGTTGATCGGACTACCGATCGTCCTCGTCGGCGTGTTCTTCTTCATGGGGCAAGCACCCGGGCCGAGCTACGTGATGATCCCCGTGCTAATCGTCTTGCAGTCGGCCTTCACGATCGGACTCGGCTACTTCCTCTCGACGCTCAACCTCTTCCTGCGCGACACCTTTCATCTGATCGGTGTGCTGACGATGGTCTGGATGTTCGGGACGCCGATCTTCTACCCCGCTCACCTGGTCGAGAGCGCGCCCATTCCGATCCCGTTCACCGAGCACGCTGTCGATGTCTTTGCACGACAGGAGGGACCGGAGCTCCGTACGCGGATTCCGCTGAACGCGACGGCGACTCTGGAGGTTGGCTCCGCGGGTGAGCTCCATCCGACCTGGAAGCGCACCGGGCTGGAGCAACTGTCCGCCGAGCCGGCCGTCTTCTTCGATCCCAATGGCGAGGGGACGGACTTCATGGAGACGGATCAGGAGGTCACGCGGCCGGACGGTCTGGACAACTACATCGCGATCAACGGTGTGGCCTACACTCGCACGGTCGAGATGCAGAGCGACACCTTCTCGCTCGGCATCCTGCTCGACCTCAACCCGATGTACTGGCTGATCGATAGCTATCGAGAGATCATCATCTACGGGCGCTGGCCGAAGCCGCGATTCCTGCTGCAGTTCTCGGTCGTCGCGCTCCTCGTGCTCGGCATCGGCGGGCGCTTCTTCACCAAGCACCAACACCGCTTCCCGGACTTGCTCTAGCCGCGTAAGATGGATACCAAGTCGAACAACGGACCCGAGGGGAAGCCTCGCGATGAAGAGCCGAAGACGGTCATTCGCGCGACCGGGCTCTCGAAGGTCTACCAGATGTACGAGAAGCCGATTCATCGGCTCTGGGATCTGCTCTCCCCCAAGAAGACGCGCGGGAAAGAGTTCTGGGCGCTCAAGGACGTCTCGCTCGAGCTGCATGCCCAGAGCACGATTGGAATCATCGGCCAGAACGGTGCGGGCAAGAGCACCCTGCTCAAGCTGCTCTCCGGTATCGCGCACCCGACCGATGGCACGGTCGAGATCGACGGGCGGGTGACTTCGCTGATCGAGCTGGGGGCCGGTTTTCATCCCGAGTTCACCGGGCGGGAGAACATCGGCCTCTCGTGCGCCATTCTCGGCCTCTCGGACGAGGAGACGGCCAAGCGCACTCCGGAGATCATCGCGTTCAGTGAGCTGGGCGAGTTCATCGACCGACCGGTCAAGACCTACAGCTCGGGCATGAATGTTCGGCTCGGCTTCGCGGTGGCGACCTGTGTCGAGCCCGACGTCATGCTGGTCGACGAGGCGCTCTCCGTCGGCGACGAGTACTTCAAGGGCAAGTGCATGAACCGCCTCAACCTGCTGCGCGAGAATGGCGGAACCGTCGTCTTCGTCTCGCACGACATGGGTGCGGTCAAGACGCTCTGCCAACACGTGATCTATCTCGACGAAGGCCGGATCGTCGAGCAGGGGACGCCGGAGAAGGTGGCGGACGAGTACCTGCGCCGCTCGCAGGTGCGCGGCAAGGCCATGATCGAGAGTGCGGAGCACGGCTCGAGTGCCTATCCGCGCTGGGGCAGCCAGGAGATCTTGGTCGACAAGGTCGAGCTGCTGGGGACCGACCGCGAACCCTCGATCGTCTTTCGAACAGGCGAGTCCTTCGTGGTGCGCATGCACTGGGAGTCGTTCGCCGACTGCAAGCAGCCCGTCTTCGGGTTGGGGCTCTATCGAGCAGACGGAACCTATATCAACGGCTCGAATCACCTGTGGCACGACGATCCGATCGAGATCAACGACGTGCACAAGGGCGAGACCGGCGTGGTCGAGATGGACCTGGGAGCGCTGCCCTTCCTCGAAGGTCGCTACTACGTGACGGTCTTCGTCTACGACCACAGCAAGCCTTCACCCACACCCGTGGACCACCGCGAACACGCGCTCTCGTTCCAGGTCATGGACACCAAGGTTCACCAGCACGGCATGATCTGCGTGCCGTCGAGCTGGCGCGTAACTCGCAACTCCGAGAATGGCCAGGCGGAGTCGAAGAGTGCTCCGGCGGAGGGAGCGGCCGAGTGAGCGACGACGTCCTGCGCCTACCCTTCGACCAGTATCAGCGCTACCGCATGGTCGCGGATGTGCTCGACCGTCTGCGCGGCAACGAGCCGCTGCGCGTCTTGGATGTCGGCGGTCGAACGGCACTCCTGCGCCAATTCGTGAGCGACCGGGTAACCCTGGTCGACATGGAGCCCTCGGACGTCACCGAGGGCATGGTGCTCGGCGACGGCTCGCGGCTGCCTTTTCAGGACAACGCCTTCGATGCAGTCTGCGCCTTCGACACCCTCGAACACGTTCCGCCTGCGGCGCGTGAGGCCTTCGTCACCGAGTGCGCTCGCGTGGCCGGGAGCTGGTGCATCCTGGCCGGACCCTACGCACACCCCGAGATCGTTCAGGGCGAAGAGCTCCTGCGCAAGTTCCTCGCGGACAAGCTGAAGACCGTCCACCGGTATCTGGATGAACACGGCGAGCACGGCTTGCCCGATCGCGAGGTCGTCTCGAAGTGGTTCGAGGCCGCCGGCGCGAGTGTGAGCTCCGTCGGACACGGGAACCTGCACCGCTGGCTCTTCATGATGTGCGTGGAGCTCTTCCTGGACGAGGACCCGGCACTGCGCGACTTCGCCGGCGATGTCTTCGCGTACTACAACGAGATGCTGTACGCGAGCGACTCGGTCGAGCCGGTCTATCGGCATGTCGTCGTCGCGACGATGCCGGGCAGTGAAGCACCGAACCTCGAAGGGCTCGCGGGAGAGTCGTCACCGACGGCGCTGCGCGATCCGCTGGTGCCCATTGCGATGTTGACCAAGGAGCTCACGGCTTTCGACGGTGAGCGCGCGCGCCTCGGCCAGGTCGTGAAGGACCTCGAGTCGATCATCGTCGATCGCGAGGCGCGCCTGAACGAGCACGAGGAGCAGGCGAAGGAGCTGCAAGCCGCTCTGGACGAACACCGCCAGGTGCTCGCCGACACCCGCGACCGAGTCAACGTCCTCCAGGCGCGGCTCGAGTGGTTCCCGATCAAGGTGCTCGCCAAGCTGAAGAAGCTGCTCGGCGGAGTTTAGTCCTCGCTCGGATCGCTCGCTTTGCGCACGAGCCGGAAGCAGAGCGGCTCCCCGGCTTCGACTTGAACGAAAGGGGATTGTGCCTCCTTCGGATAGAGCCACTCGACTCGATAGTCGTCGTGGACTTCGAGCGAGACACGCTTGGACTGTAGACGTGCACGCTGCTCGACCGTGGGGGTATGGGGCAGTGCCATGCACAACCACCCGTCTCCGTTCTCGAGCGGAATCGTCTCGATCAGCCAGGGCGTGGTGGGCAGGTAGTCGGTGAGCGTGAAGAGGCCATTCTCCGGGGCGAACTCGAAGAGGCGAAGGATCTGCTCGCGATCCCATTCGGCGCGCTGATCATCGGGATCCGTGCGCCGCTCGGTGTACTCCGAGATTGACGCCGAGGCTCGTTCGACGGTTTTTGAATGGCGCTCGTGCAGCCGCGCGAACAGGTCCTCTTCGCGCTCGACCCCTGCGGAGTCAAAGCGCCCGAAGCTGCCCTCGACCACGATCCGACCACCGGCTTCGAGGAATGCTTCGAGCCGTTCGATCTCGTCGTCGTCGAGGATGCCGAGGTGCGAGCAGATGAGCAGCTGGAAACGCTCATGAGTCTCCGCTCCGAGGCTGCGAAGGGACACGACGCCGGGCAGGATCCCGAGATCCTCGATTGCACGTAGCCAGCCCTGCAGCGATCGCTCGCGAGAGCCGTGCTCACGCTGATAGCCAGCCAACCGATTCGGCCAGGTCGGACCGTCGAGCAGCGCATCCATGAGCCAGGTAAAGGCAATCGAGTCCGGCGAGTGGAGCAGCGCGGCATGCGACGGGGCGCCCCAGTCTGGAGAGTCGAGTTCGGGCGCAAGCTCTCGCACGCGACGAATCGAGCGAACGACCTCGCTCATCTGCGCTAGGTACTTCGGCTGCTCTGCGAGCAGCTTGTCGCTCCACAGGATCAATCCCTCACCCCCGCGGAGCACGTGCTCCCAGGCGCGTTGCGTCGCGCCCGCGACTCCACCGCTCTCTTCATCATTCAGGAACAGCGTGGCGAAGGTGTGCTGGCCCGCCGTCTGGTAGGTACGCGCCAGCTCGCGCGTGGCATCGACGGGGTAGGGCTCGACGAAGTCCAGGAACTCGAGCGCTCGCTCGATGGCCACGCCGCCAAAGGCCGTCTGTCCGCCGATGCCGAGCAGTCCGACGCGCACTCCGGGGGATAGCTCGCGAGCGCGAGCGGCGAGCTCTCGCAAGAGGTCGAGCACGACGTCCTGATGGAAGCGGCGCCGGGCCAGCCAACTGCCCAGACGCTCGAAGTCGTCGTCGCCGATCGCGAGTCGCAGCTCGTCGGTCGTGGGGGCTGCGAGGTCCTCCAGGCCGCGCTCACGGCACCAGGCCGTCCACGCCGCTTCACAGGTCTCGGAACGACACAGGTCGAGAGGATCCCCCCAGGGCGTGAGCGAGACCTCGTCGCCCAGTGAGACGCCAATCCCGTGTCGCCCGTCGCGCGCGGCGAGGCTCAGCTCGAGCTGCCGGAACATTGCCGCGCGAGTCGACTCGTCGGTGAGGCAGGGTTGGCGCACGAGCAGCTTCGGGTCGCGCGTCCGATACCACTCGTCGAACCAGGTCTGGTATTCGGGAGTGCGGCGCAAGTGTAGCTCGTTTCGCCCCGGTGCGTGACCGACGTAGAAGTCGAACCCGCCTTCGAAGACCCACTCGGCCGAGTCCGCTCTCTCGACGTTCGTCCCGCCGAAAGGATCGACGAGCTTGCCGGGTAGCTCGTCGCCCTTGTGCTCCTGCCGCCAGACGAAGACCGGAAAGTCCTCTTGCGCGGTGAGCGCCAGGGTTGCGCAGAGCCGGAGGAGGAGAAGGCTCAGCATGCGAGTCGCCGGGCGGAGACTAGAACGGCCACCAGACCGGAATCATGACGACCGAGACCGCGCCTAGAATCAGAGTGAGCGGGAAGCCGACACGCAGGAAGTCCTTGTACTTGTAGTCGCCCGGTCCCATCACCATGGCGTTGGCCTGGTGCGCGACGGGGGACATGAAGGCCAGGTTCGCACCGACGATGACGGCGAGCAGCATCGGGCGGTTGCTGACTCCCAGCTCGGTCGCCAGCGAGATCGCGACGGGTGTCATGATCACCGCGGCCGTGACGTGGTTCATGACCTGAGTCATCAGGGTGGTCACCGCAATGAGGACCGTGAGAATGACGACGGGGTCCGTCGCCGCATCTCCGAGGCTGGCGATCCACTCCGCGAGTGCGTTGCCCAGTCCGTGTCGCTCGAAGGCGCGCCCGAGTGCGAGCATGCCGCCGATCAGAATCAGGACGGACCAGTCGATGGCGTTGCGGACTTCGTGGGCGCGCAGGCAGCCGGTCAGGAGCAGGCCGACGGAGCCCGTGAGCGCGGCCAGCGAGAGGTCCATTCCGAAGGAGCTGAGCCCGATGACGAGAGCGAGCATGACGCAGGTCATGAGTGCGCCGCGCCCGAAGACCGGCGGGTCGAGCTCGCCCAGGACCAAGAGCAGCCGGTTCGCGCGCAGACGATCGATGTCGCGCTGGTGCCCCTGGATGAGCAGAGTGTCTCCAACCTCGAGCTCCGTGTTCGCGATCTTGCTCGGCCGTACGTCGCCGTGCTTCGAGATCGCGAGCACGTTGATGCCGGTCTCTTCCTGGAAGTTTGCCTCGATCAAGGTTTGCCCGATCAGAGGGGAGGTCGCGGGGATCACGCTCTCGACCATGAGCACGTCCGGCGAGTCGAGGCGCATGCTGCCTGCATTGACGGAGTCGCGCTGACGCAGGCTGAGGTCGTTGCGCAGGCGCAGGATCGCATCCGGCTCGCCCTGCACCATGAGCACGTCATCGTTGCGAATGCGGTTGTACGGACCCGGCGCGAGCATCGTGCCGCCGCCCTCCGCTCGCACGATCCCGAGCACAGTCACTTCATACTTGTCGAAGAAGTGGGCGTCAGCAACGACGCGGTTGATCAGCGCGCTGCTCGGATCGACGAGGACTTCGGTCACGAACTTCGGGACCTGATAGTGCTCGCTGAGGGTCTCGGTGGTTCGCGAGCGCGGGAGGAGCTGACGGCCGGGCCAGACGAAGAACAGCGCGGTGATGCCGAGCAGGAGCAGGCCCAGGTGCGCGAACTCGAACAGCGCGAACGGAGTCTCGCCCTGGTCGACGATGGCGCCGTTGACGGCCACGTTGGTGGAGGTGCCGATGACGGTGACCATGCCGCCGGCGAGGCTCCCGAAGCAGAGCGGCATCAGGAGGCGAGAGACCGCGAGGTGTCCCTTGCGTGCAACCGAGCCGAGCACGGGAATCAGGGTCGCGACGACTCCCGTGTTCGAGAGGATGGTGGACATCAGTCCGCCGACGGCCGTGATTCGAAGTGTCAGGCCGGCCTCTCCGGTCTGCGAGCGCATGATCAGCTTCTGCGAGAGGAACTCCGCGATTCCCCAACGCGAGGTCGCCTGGCCGAACACGTACATGCAGGCGATCACCACGATCGCTTCCGAGGCAAAGCCCGCGAAGGCCTCGGTCGGGGTCAGGCAGTGGGTGACGGCCAGCACCCAGGCCACGAGGATCGCGATCAAGTCGTAGCGGAGGGCGTCCGTTACGAACAGGGCAACGCTGGTGATGAGCACCGCCAAGACGATGAGCTGCGGATCGACGAGCATGGTTTGCGGCGGAGCCGTCTAGGATTTCAGTCTACCCCGAATGCTCGCGGCGACCAATTTTGGGGAGTTGCGGGGGTGCGGAAGGGAAGGCACGGCGCGAGGTGGCTCCTCGAAATCCGAACTCTCACCGAGAGCTCTCGAACGAACGCTCCTACTACCCTGGGAGCCTGGGTCCGAGGAGACTAGAATGGAAGCGAGCCCTGAGGCTCCCTTATCGGTCCGGGTCGTGCTTGCACTTCATCCGAGCGCCACCCTTCTCCCAGTTGTTCTGATCCCGAGTTTTCAGCTTGAAACCGATCGATTCACACCTCTTCGCCGACCGCGTAGGAGCCTGGATTCTGAAGAACGGGCCGGAGTCGGATGTCGTCGTCTCCTGCCGCACGCGCCTGGCGCGAAACGTCGCCGGCTACAACTTCATCTCCAGGCTCTCGGAGACCGCGGCACGGGAGCTCTCGGCCAAGCTCCAGGAGCTCCTGCTCTCCAAGGGGATCGACGGGGAGACGGTCTGGGTCTCGATGGAAGACGCCGATCCCGTTCTGCGACTGCTCCTGCGCGAGCGCCACCTCGCCAGTCGAGACCTCGCACCGAGCGACGTCTCGCGAGCCAGCTTGCCGGGGCGAGCGGTCGCCTTCGGAAAGTCGGAGACCCTGTCGGTGATGATCAACGAAGAGGACCACCTGCGCATGCAGGGCCTCGCTGCCGGCCTGGACCTCGACCTCGCCTGGGACCGCGTCTGCACCCTCGAGCGCGAGCTCCGCGGAGAGCTGGAGTTCGCCTATTCGGATCGCCTGGGCTTCCTGACCGGGTGCCCGACCAACGTGGGCACCGGCCTGCGCGCATCGGTCATGCTGCACTTACCGGCCCTCGGCCTCGTGCGCAACGAGCTCGACAAGGTCTTCACCGCGGCACACCGAACAGGGCTCGCCGTGCGCGGCATGTATGGCGAGGGCAGTCGCGCGGCGGGCGACTTCTACCAGGTCAGCAATCAGGTCACGCTCGGGCGCACGGAGGACCAGCTCGTCGACGATCTGAAAGAGCTGGTGCCCTGCGTTGCCGACTTCGAGCGCAAGGTCCGCAAGATCCTGTTCGAGGAGCACCGCGCGTCGATTCAAGACAAGGTCAGCCGGTCCTATGGGATTCTGCGCACCGCGCGAGCCATGCCGACCGAGGCCGCTCTCAGCCACCTCTCGCTCGTCCGTCTGGGCGAGTGCCTGGGGCTCCTGCCCGAGAACGCCTCGAGCGATCTCAAGCGAGTCTCGATTCAGATCCAGAAGGGCCACCTCCAGGCGCTCCACGCCGACGGTGACCAGGCCAGTATCCTGGCTGTGAGCGAGCGCGACCGACTGCGGGCGAGCTACCTGCGGCGTCAGTTCTCCGACGGCCAGAACTAGCCCGAGCCGGGCTCTCGCCCCGCTTTCCGGACGATTTCCGCCTCTCCTTCCAGATCTCCAGATCGAGGGATCGAAAGAGTGGATGTGATCGAGCTACTTCTATTCGCCGCTCTGTCCTTTCCGGGCACCGCCCCCGAGGAACAGGAAGCCGCCGGTTCCGATTCGGGAGCGGATGCTTCGTCTTCGGTAGAGGAAGCCGCCGAGGTCGAGGTGCCGGTGCAGCTGCGCGTGCGAGTCTTGCGCGGAAACCTGACCTACGTCCTGCCCGAAGGCGGAGACGTTCAGAGGCTGCGCCCGAACTCACCGCCGCTCGAGACCGAGACGGGCGTCTACCTGGAGTTCGGCGTGTCGACCAAGGTCGAGCTCGTCTGGAACGGAGTCGGCAGCGCGCGGATCGAAGGTCCGGCGACGATCAGCTGGAGGGCGGGACAGCCGGCTCTCTCGATTCTCGATGAGGCGAGCTCGCGCGACTCGAAGCCGAAGAAGCCGCTCACGATTCTCCAGCGCTTCGAAGCCCACAAGCAGAGGCTGATCACCAACCGCCCCGAGATCCGCCAGCCGATTCACCTGGTGCTCGGCGCCTTCCGTGCGGTGGAGCTCGAGGCCCACGGCGCCGGCTTCCTCATCGAGGCCGACCGCGAGGGCTGGAAGCTCGAGGCCAGCTCGGGAGCAATGCGACTCGAGAGTCGCAAGAACAACGTGCTGCGCGTCGCTCACCACGGCGGGAAGCCTGTGCGCGTGAGAACGAACCGACTGCGCCCGCCCGGGACTTGGCCTGTTCGAATTCCGTCGGGCGCGCGCGTGGATCTGCCCGCACCGCTGGAGGAGTCGACCGCGGTCGAGCCCTCCTCCGCGAAGAAGCTCGGCAGCTAGTCGGCCTCGTTGGCGCGCGGGTCGAGCTCGACCGAAGCACCCTCGGCACCCTGGATGTAGGCCGTCAGCGCCTTCACCTCTGCACGCTTCACCTGGAGGAGCTCCCGGAGGAGGTCTCGCAGACTGAGTAGGCCGATCAGCTCCCCATCCTTGACGATCGGGAGGTGGCGGATGTGGCGAGCCTGCATCTCGTGGGCGGAGTCCGAGACAGTACGTTCCGGCGAGACGCTGAAGAGCTCGGAGGTCATGTAGTCGGCAATCCGAGCGGTCTTGGGATCCACTCCGGCGTTGACGACCCGGAGCATCAGATCTCGCTCGGTGAAGATGCCGACGGGCGCGTCTTGACCATCCGTGATCATCAGCGCGCCGATCTTGCTCTCGCCCATTCGTCTCACGGCCTCTTGGACCGTGGCCTCGGTGGATACCGTCACAACTGCGCGGCCCACCAGCACTTCGCCAATCATCTTCATGCGGATTCTTCCTCCTAAACATAGCCCGCTGAGAGGGAGGACGCCGAGTTTTGGCCTGCTCTCCCCGGTCTCCAGGGGCTCAGAACGAGTTTCCTGCGTGCAAGGAGGTCCATTCTACCGAGCGCCCATCCCCGAGCCCTCACCCCAATTCAGAGAATGAAGGGGGCTCGGCCGGACGGTTTCGATACGGAGATCGATCGCCGACGCCGAGTTGCAGGCGGGGGGCGAGGGGGGCAGGGCGGTCCGCCCTCCACTCGTGAATTCTCAGTGGCCCCGTGGTCCGGGGTGGAGTGCCAATGAGAATTCGCCTATGGGTCCTGTGGTAGGAAGTTCTTTCTTACTGCAGCTCGACCGGCTGCTTCCCGAGCACGCCGAGCACCGCATGGTGAAGGTTGTTCGCCATGAAGTTCGGCGTGACTTCGAACTCGCCGTCGCGAAGACCGAGGCCCGTGTGGACGCCGGCGAGCTTGCAGCCCGCGCGCCAGCCAGAGACCAGCTCAACCGTGCTATCACCGATGACCCAGCTCTTGTGCAACTCGATCGAGTCGTTATGCATGGCGTGGTAGAGCAGGCCTGTGTTGGGCAGCTGGAAGACCGAGTCGAAGGCGTGAGCGCCGACGCCCTCGGGGTGGTCCAGGCAGATGTACTGGCGCTGAATGCGGATGCCCTCACCGGAGATCTGAGCGCACAGCTCGGTGTTGAGCTCATTCCACTCGTCATCGGAGATCTGGCCGTGCGCGACCTCGCCCTCATTGCCGATCAGGTAGATCAGCCAGTTCGAGCGATAGGCGAGAAACAGGGCCTCGAGGGCTCCCTCGTGGAACTGCAGGTTGGATGCAGACTTTTTTTCTCCCTCCGGCGGATCGACCAGGAGCGTTCCCCAGAGATCGATGAAGAGGCCCCGAGGCGCGGGCTGAGTTCCGGGGAGAGAAGGGTAGGAGGGCGTATCGAAGAGGCTCATGTAGCTGACGTGGTGAGGAGGACCGAGAGCAGTTGTTCGCTACTCGTTGTCGGCAGGAGCCAGGATCTCTTGAGGGATCAAGATTGAGTTTCTCGAATCCCGATAGACTGGGTTGGAAAGTCATTCCGAGTCCACCGGAGAACACGGTCATCGTTTCCGAATCAGCAGATCAACTTGAAGAGCGTCCGCTTCGCGTAGCGCTGCTCGTCGACCCCTTGACGATGAAGACCAAGGGCGGCGACCACGCGCCCGAGATCGCGCGTGAGCTCTTGGGACGCGGCCACTTGGTGCGAGGGTTCGGTGTTGCGCCGAGCACGATTCCGCACTCGAGCGATGACGGCGGAGTCGTCGAAGCACCGGGCCTGCTCGCCTGGAAGCCGGATGTCCTCGTGGCCTACGACGCTCTCTCTCCGACCGCATGGCTCGGCGCTCGTACCGCTCGCAAGCTCGGCGCTGGCCTGGTCCTGGTCGAGGTTGGCATCGAGCACCCGCGTCGCCTTCACGAGCGTCTCTTGCAAGCCGTCGGTGAACGACTGTGGGGCCGCTACGTGCGCCGTACCGCGAACGCATTGATCGCGCTCGACGACGAGGCCGCTCGCCTGGCACTGGCCGAAGGCTTTCCGGAAGCCTCGATCTCGACACTCCTTCCCGGAGTCGACCTCGAGCGATTCCGTCCCGGGCTCTCGAGCGCGCTCGTCGCACACAACCGAATTCGCGGCCGGATGCTCACGTACATCGGGAGGCTCGAAGAGTCACGCGGCTTGAACACTCTGCTCGATGCCTTCGCGGCGACCGTCGGGCAGAGAACGGACTGGTCGCTCGTGATCGCGGGCGAGGGGCCGTCGCTGGCTTCGTTGCGCGCCGTTGCAGATCGTCTGGGCGTGAGCGAGCGAGTTCACTGGCTCGGACGACCGCGACAAGAGGAGCTCCCCGCGCTGATCGGTGCCTCCACACTGCTGGCCGTACCCGCTCTCGATACCAGCGTTCGCGGCAAGCAGATCGGGCGAGCGATGGCCTGCGGAGTTCCGATCCTGGCCTCCGACAATGCGCGCTTGCGATCGTGGGTGACCGAGGACGAGACCGGACTACTCGCTGCACCGGGAGACCGGATGGCGTGGCGCGAGATCATTCAGCGCGCGGCGGTGGCCCCCGAGGCGCGCAAGCGCTGGGGGCAGAATGCGCGCGACCTCGCGGAGGCTCAGTTCGCCTGGCCCCGTGTGGCCGAGCAGTTCGAGCACGTCCTGATTCAGGCGCTGCGCTCGCAGCGGAAGTCGCAGGCCGGCTCCGTCGCGGACGGGGCGATCGAGAAGTCCTGAGCTCGCGCCCTAGGCCGCATTGTTCATGAGCCGCGAGAGGAAACGCCTCGATTCGGTTCCTACTGGTGTTTTGCGGGCGCTGGCCCCGCAGTCGAGCTTGTAAGCTCGTCGAGGAAGCCAGTGTTCGCAAAACGCCGGTAGGGGCCGAAAGGCTGGCGTAGCCAGCCGTTCGTGGTGTTTAGTCCGCGTGGTCATGAATAATGTGGGCTAGGCCGACTCCGTCGCCTTGCGGAGCTCTTGCTTGAGGAAGGCCATGTCTTCCGAGTACTGCTGAACGGCCTTGCGCGTCTCGTCGTCGATCTCGCCGAAGTTCGCGCTGATCTTCACACCGTCCGGACGCTCTTCGAGACCGTGCACGGTGACGAGCGCTTCACAGTGTCCGCGCTTGAGGAGCGGGAGGCGAAACTTCACGCGCAGGTCGGTGCCTACAGCGAGCATCTGAGCCATCTCGAAGGGGGAGAGGCTCGTCTTGCCGCCACTCCAGGTGAACCTCACGGCGTCCGTATCCAGGCCGGACATGCGGCCGATCCCGCGCCACCGTTCGCCGAAGCTGTGGCCGTGGACAGGATTCGTGATCTTGGGAGTGCGCTCTTCCGGGGGAATGAAGTGGTCGATGCGCTCGGGGTCGTCGAGCGTAAACAGAATTGCGCTCTCATCTTCCTCGGGCGGAGCGCCTGCTCCAGTCTGTGTCTTGTGGCCAGCGACGATGGCTTCGCCGGCGGCTTCATCGGTGTCGAAGATCGGCACCAGTCGATCGAGCCCGACCTTCTCCATGACCTCTCGACTGAAGCTGGAGGGGCGCGAGATCGCGAGCTGGCCGCCGCTCTCACTCAGCTTGGTTCCAGCCCGAATGATCGCGCCCATGGCGGTGGAGTTCAGGAACTTCACCATGCGCATGTTCAGGACGACATCGGCGCTCCCCGCTTCGACCAGGCTGGCCACTTCCTTCTGGAAGAGCGGGCAGTAGTAGGTGTCGAATTCGCCGCGCAGGTGGAGGATGGTGTAGTCGTCGCGTGCTTCGGCGCTGATGCGCATGGAGTCTCTCCTGACCTGAATGGGGGCCTCGTGGGGACAGAGTAGCATGGGGACTTGGCCTCGGATGCGCAAGCTGAGGCGGGGCGCGGCCAAGTTCTGGCGTTCGCTCTGAGGAGGTCTGCCCCTCCCTTAGACTATCTCCGCAGGATCGCAGGCACCCGCCCTGGAGCCCCTCTCCTGGACGCGCGTACGATGTGCGCAGAACTACCATGAATGACACCCTCAAGCACCCTCCGAGCGATCCCCAGCCGGGAGCGGAGGTCAGGCAACTTGCGGAGGAATACTGCGCTCAGCTGGCGGACGGAAAATCCACCAACCTGCACCGCTATCTGACTCAGCTCGACACAGAGGAGCAGCGAGCGGAGTTCCAGGAGATCGCGGAGAGCGCCAAGCTCGCCATCGGCGCGGTTCAGGACTCGAGTAAGCCTCGTCGCATCCTGAACGCGCGCTATCGCCTGGACGACGAGATCGGCTCCGGAGGCATGGGGCGCGTGTTCCGCGCGTGGGATCTGGAGCTCGAGCGCTTCGTCGCTGTGAAGGTCCTGTCGCTGCTCGATGTCGGAGACGCCGAGCGCGAGGAGCTCTTGATCAAAGAGTCGAAGATCCTCGCGACCATGAATCACCCCAACATCGTCACCGTCCACGAGACCGGGCGAGATGGCGAGCTGGTCTACGTCGTCATGGAGTTGGTCGATGGCGAGTCGCTCGCGAAGGTCATCGAGCGCATTCAGGTTCACGCGGGCTTCGCGAAGCAGAGCGGCCAGCAGAGCGCCAAGGGTTCCGAGGTCATTGCGCGAGCGATCAACCGACCGGTTCCGAAGGGGTGGGTCGACCTGCTCGACTCCGGCTCCTACAGCCGCTCGGTGACCCAGGTCATGCTGCAGGTCGTGCGCACCATCGAGGCCGCGCACTCGTACAACGTCGTTCACCGCGACCTGAAGCCGAGCAACGTGATGCTGGTCGGCGGCGGCAACCCGGTCGTCCTCGACTTCGGGTTGGCGGGGAGCTCCGACAAAGCGGCGGGCGTGATTACGCAGGGGCTCTACGGCACCGTCGCCTATCTCGCGCCGGAGCAAGCCCAGTCGCAGAGCGTCGGCACGGACCCGCGCACGGACATCTACCAGCTGGGCCTGCTCCTGTACGAGTTCCTGACTCTCCGTCGCGCGTTCCCGGACGGAGCCATCGGCGACGTCCTCGAGCGCATCAAGCGCGGCGACTTCCCCGAGCCGCGCAAGCTGCGCTCGGAGATTCCGCGCGACCTCTCCGCCATCTGCCTGAAGGCACTCGAGGTCTCGCCGGCCAACCGCTACCAGACGGCCGCCGAGTTTCGCGAAGACCTGGAGAGCTTCCTCTCACAGGACCGCATCCCGAGCGCGGTCAAGGGCAGCTCCTCGAGAGCCATGGCGCGCCACGCGCGCATCGCGATGCGTCGCTATCCCATGCGCTTCGCCGTCGCAGCGATCGTCCTGGTCGCGGCACTCGTCTGGAATTTAACTCCCGCGGGCGAAGAGCTGGTTCTACGTCCCGATCGTTTCTTCGCGCGCAGTGAGTCGGAGATCCGCGAGGTCGCCAACGAGGCCGTGGTCTATCCGACGGAGGCGTTGGGCGCGCGAATCGAGAGCTCGGAGCCGCGCTACGTCTATGCGCTCTCCCTGTTCGCTGACGTCGAGGACGAGAGCCAGAAGTGCGTGCGACCCGTGCTCCCGCTCAGCAACGAGAGCGAGCTGACTCGGGCCGGGGAGTGGGGCGTTCGCGTGGAGCCCGGCAAGTCCTTCCTCTGGTGTGCCGAGGCCGAAGGCACGAACGCCATGGACGGGCTCATGCTCTTCACCTCGGACGAGGAGAGCCCCATGATCGATGCCTGGTTCCAGCGCATCGAAGCTGAACTCAACGACCGTATGGAGGGCCTCGTCTCTCTCGATGAGGCTCGCGTCGAGTTTCGCGGGGTGATGGACGGGACCGCCACTCGAGGGGCTGGACTCAAGCGACCCGACGAGGCGGAGCGGAAGCGCTACCAGGCGCTGGAGGCCGACTTCGACAAGCGTGAAAAGCTCTTCTGGCAAAAAGTTGGAGTCGTGTGGAATCAGGTAGAATGCGTCGTGAAAGGAACTGCGGGCGCAGAGTGAGCGACCCTCCCGGCGAATCGAGCTATGACGGACGATGAGTTGACGGAAAACCTGAACAGTGCCTCGGTGAGCGCGGATCCCGCACTGACTCAGTCCCTCGATCTCGTGCGCTCGGCCCAGGGCGGCAACCCCGAGGCTCTCGACCGGCTCTTCTCACGCTACTACGAACGAGTCCGTCGCGTCGTCCGCATGCGGCTGGGCAGGAAGCTCCGGTCTTCGCTGGAGTCCGGGGACATCCTGCAGGAGACCTTCGCCGTCGCTGTGAAGGGTTTCGACCGCTTCGAGATGCGCGAGGAAGCGAGCCTGATCAACTGGCTCTCGAAGCTCGCCGAGCGCCAGATCATTGCTGCCGCTGACTACCACGGCGCGAAGAAGCGCGACCGCGATATGGAGGTCGCCATGGACGCGCCGCAGACCGGCACGGGCACGAGTGAGTTTCGGCTGGAGTTCGGCGCCAGTGTGCCGGGGCCCGATGAGCTCGCGGCGGCCGACGAAGAGGCGCTGCTCGTGGAGCTCAGCATGGAGCAGATGAGCGAGGAGTACCGCGAGCTCCTGATCCTGCGCAACTACGTCGGCGCATCCTGGGAGCACATCGCCGAGACCGTCGGCAGTCCTTCACCCGATGCGGCGCGCATGATGCACGCGCGCGGAATGATCGAGCTCGGCAAGCACCTGCGCGAACGCGGTGCCGACCGAGACTAGATGCTAGGAGTCGGTGGCCTTCTTCAGCTCGGTCTTCAGGTAGGCCATGTCGGCGGCGTATTGCTCAACGGCCGCCGCAGTCTCCTTGTCGATCGACTTGAAGCTCGCGCCGATCTTGACGGAGTTCTCGCGCTCGGCGATCTCGGTCACGGTGACCTCGGCCTCGCAGTGCCCTTTCTGCAGGAGCGGGAGCCGGAACTTCACCGCAAGGTCGGTGCCGATGGCCAGGAATTGAGCGATCTCGAAGGGGGTCAGGCCGGTGTTGCCGCCGGCCCAGGTAAAGCGAAGTCCTTCCGCGGAGAGGTCGTTCATCTTGCCGATGCCACGCCACGACTTGCCGAACTTGTGGCCGTGGACGGGATTGGCCTGGCCGCCGCCACGGTGCTCTTCGGGAATGAAGTGCTCGACGCGAGAGAGGTCGGTGGGCGAGAACATGAGCGCGCCCTCTTCCTCCTCGGGGAGGTCCGTCACCGGGAGCTCACCCTCGCTGACGCCTTCCAACAGAGCGGCGCCCGCCGCCTCGTCGCTCTCGAACATCGGCACGACTCGGTCGAGTCCCACCTTCTGAATGATGTCCGCGCAGAACCTCGAGGGTCGCGCGATCGTGAGCTTGCCACCCTCGGCGCCCAAGGTCTTGGAGGCCTTGATGATCGCTCCGAGTGCGGTCGAGTTGATGAACTTCACCAGGCGCAGGTTGAGGACGATTCGGTTGGTACCGGCCGTCATCAGGGCTTCGACTTCCTTGTGCAGATGGGGGCAGTAGAAAGTGTCGAACTCGCCGCGGAGGTGAAGGATCGTGTAGTTGTCGCGGGGTTCCGCCGTGATGTGCATGTGTCGACTCTCGAGCGCTGGTGGAAAGGTGGGTGCGCATGATAATCGACCTCGCGGGGCAGGTCCGCAAGGATTTTCCCCGGGACCTCGCGCGTAGCTGGGGAGTCCCCGAGTAGACTCCCCGCATGTTCTTTCGTCGAAAAAAAGGTCGCGATGCTGGAGCGGATGCAGGCGGGGCTGAGAAGCCCGCAGAAGACGGGCCCGAGGCTGCTGGCGCGGATTCCGAGGCTTCCGGCGATCGCACGACTCAGTTCCTCACCGGCGACTCCCAGACCGACCGCAGAACGATCCAGGTCCTCTTGGAAGCGATCGCGCGCGTCTCGGAGAGCCAGGACGATATCGCGACTCAGCTGCGGGTCATCGTGGATCACTCGATCGAGATCACTGGCGCCGAGCGTGGCCTGCTCCTGGTCGAGTCCGGAGGCGAGCTGCTCGAGGTTCGCGTCGCTCGCTCGAAAGAGGGCGACGACTTGCCGGTAGACCAGCGCTTCTCCACCTCGATCGTCAAGAAGGTGGCGACCGAGCTCGAGCCGGTTCGCGCAACCGTGAACTCCGAAGCGGAGGCGCTCGACCTCGGCCAGTCGGTCTTCGACCTGAAGCTGAGGGCCGTGATGTGCGTCCCGCTGACGATGAACGAGAAGGAGGACGGCTCGGAGACCGCCACCGGCGTCCTGTACGTCGACTCGCGCGTGGCGACGCGGCAGTTCTCGCGCCGCGACCTGCACGTCTTCGCCGCTCTCGCCCGACAGATCTCGGTGACGCTCGAGAACGCGCGCCTGTACCACGACTCGATCGAGAAGGCGCGCCTGCACCAGGAGATCGAGCTCGCCAGCGAGATCCAGCGCAACATGATGCCCAAGGTGCCGGACGGGCTGACGAGCTTCGAGCTGTACGGCTGGTATCGAGCAGCCGACCAGACCTCCGGCGATTTCTACGACTTCCAGCGAACCCGCGATGGTCGCCTCGCGTTGGTCGTCGGTGACGCGACCGGACACGGCGTGGGGCCGGCGCTGATTACGGCAACGGCGCAGGCGGGGCTGCGCGCTTACCTGCGCACCCAGATCGACCCGGGCGAGCTCGTCACGCTCGTCAACGAAGACCTCTGCGAGCGCATCGAAGATGGACGCTTCCTCACACTCTTCATCGCGATTCTGTCCGACACGGGCGAGGTCGCGTACGTCAACGCGGGGCACTGCGATCCGCTCGTGTATCGCAAGTCGACGGGCGAGTTCGAAGAGCTGTCCGGCCGCAACCCCGCACTCGGCATGATCGAGAGCATGGAGTACACGGCCGGCGATCCTCTGGTGCTCGAGCCGGGCGATGTACTGATCGCTTTTTCCGACGGCATCGTCGAGGCGCGCGACGCCGACAAGCCGGACGAGCTGTTCGGGATCGAAGGCTTGAAGAAGGCCTTTCTCGCCAACGTGGAGAAGCCGACCGCGGAGCTGACCAACTCGGTCGTGGAAGAGGCGCTGAAGCTCGCCAAGGGGCAACGCGAAGACGACATCACGGTCGTCGTCGCGCGCCGAGTCTGATCGCGATGGAGCAAGGCCTCTTACCCTCGCCCCGAGTTCGGTTCGGCCCGGACTATCTTCGGCGCGTCGGTGGTCTGGTGGGGCGACTGGCGGGGGTGACCGAGCGTCGCGAGGGGCGCGGACACTCCGCTCTCTACGGCTCGGGCGAGGAGTTCGTGGGCTACCGGCCCTATCGCGAAGGCGAGAGCCTGGCGGCGCTGGACTGGAACCTGCTCGCACGACTCGACCAGCCCTTCGTGCGCGTCTCGAAGCGCGAGGCGAGCGAGAGCTGGGCGATCCTGCTCGACACCAGCGCATCGATGGGTGTCGGAACGCCGGGCAAGCTCCAGTGTGCAGCGGAGGTGGCGGCCGGACTCTGCGCGGTCGGCCTGCGCGGGAGCGCGACGATCACGCTGTGGAGCTCGTCGGATACCGAGCGCATGCAAGTCGACCGAACGCACGGCGTCTCGAGTGCGATGCAGTGGCTCGAGTCCAAACAAGCGCAGGGCGAAGCGGGGCTCGAAGCGCTGCTCGCCAAGGCGCGCCTCGCCGGCGCGGGTCGCGTGTTCCTGATCGGCGACTTCTTCGATGTAGATCCGGCCTCGATCGCGCGCATCCAGCGGCGCGGCCGCGAGCTCGTTTTCTTGCGCATCCTCTCCGAGGACGAGCTGGTGCCCGCGCAGCGCGAGGCGGTCGAGTGGATCGATCCCGAGTCTGGCGAGAGCCGCCGCATGCGCGTGGACCGACAGGCGCAGGCCGACTACGAGCTCGAGCTCTCGCACAACCTCGAGGCCTGGCGCGCCTTCGCATCACGGCACCGAATCTCGAGCGGGTGTTGGAGCAGCCGAGTGCCCTTCGAAGACATCGTGAACTCCGCCCTCGCGCCATCATGAACGCGGGCGCGTTGGAAAGCGCGGTCGTCGCGAGAGGAACGGGCACGGTGTCATGAGCGGCCTGGCCTTCCACTCGCCGGGTGTTCTCTTCGCACTCGCGGTTCCAGTCCTCGTCCTGCTCTTCGCCAAGCTGTTCGCGCGGCCCGAGCGCCACGCGACGGGCAGCCTGGTCCTCTGGAAGCGTCTGGCCGCGCGTGCGGGTGAGGCTGCGAGCTCGAAGCGGCCCGGTGTTCCGCTTCCGCTCTGGCTTCTCTCGGGCGCACTGGCTGCAGCGATCCTCGCTCTCGCGGGACCGCGCATCGACCGAGAGGTCCCCGGCCGACTCTGGCGAGTGATCGTCGACCGCACGCCGAGCATGTACCTCGCCTGTCTGCCGGAGCGCGGCAGCGAAGAGCTGAAGACCTTGAGCCCGAGCGAGCTCGTCGATCGGACGCTGCTCGGTGCGAGTGAGAGCAACGCGCTCCTCCGAATCGAGGTCGCTCTCGACGCGGCGCTCACGAAGCTCGCCGAAAACTGGAAGCCGGGCGATCGCGTTCGCTTCAGCAGCCCCGGCCGCAATCCGCTCCAGCTGGACGAGCCGGTCTCTCCGCCAGCGGACTGGCTGGCGCCGGAGCGCGCCGAGGCCGCCGAGCTCGACCTCGTCGCGAACGACACGCGCGGCACCCTCTTCGTGACGGACCGAGCGGTACGCGTGGAATCCGCCAGCCTCTTCGCATCCGGCGGGGAGGCGGTCCCCGGACTCGTCGGACGCCGAGGTGGAGACCGGCTCGAGTGGCGCGGGGGCAAGGAGCTCGTGGAACTCGACGGAGAACCGAGGACGGTGCTCTACCAGGGAATGCCCGATGGAGCTGTCGATTCGTTGTTCGAGCACTGGGCTTCCGACCGCGGCTTCCTGGTCACGAACGACTGGTCGGAGCGTTCGACTCCGGCTCTCAGCGTGTGGGGCGCTTGGGAGTTGCTACCGGAGCGCTCGGTCGTAGGCCGCGACGGCTGGAGCCTGGACGTTCGGCGAGTCGAAGGAGCGATGGGACCCGAGCTCGACTTCCATCCTCGCGAGGTCTGGCTCGAGCACGAGGGCGAAGAGCTCGTCTACTGGAAGCCCGGCCAAATCGTCGTGCGCTGGGGAGAGGACTTCGGTCCGCCCGGCGGTGACCCCGCGGCCTTCGCGGTGTCTTGGGCGAAGCTCTTCGATCGCGCCGTTCTGCCCGAGGTCGGCGCCGTCTCACTCGCCGAGCGCCAGTCGGCGGGAGCGCCTAAGTGGATCCTCGGAGAGCCGCCGGTCGAGCCTGCGCTCGCCAATCCGCCGACACGCCTCGACTCCGTTCTCGCGTGGGTCGCTGCAGTCCTCGCTGCCGCCGGCGCTTGGAGTCTGCTCGGCCGAGCGTCGAAGGTCGCTGTTCGCGACGCCTGAGCTACAGCTCGGCGTCCTCGTCGCTCTCCGAACCCATCGACTCGACCGCTCCGTAGTGGCGTCGGAAGAGTGCGGTGGCGATGAGCCCGACGACGACGGCGAACCAGAGCGTACAGAAGCGCGTGAGGATGATGGCGCCGGCCGCCTTCGAGCGCGCGAGCTCCGTCGCTCCCTCGCCGAGCACGCCCATGTACTCTCGGCGCAGCAGCGTTCCACCCGTGTACTCGGTGATGCCGAGTCCGCCCGGGAAGATGATCAAGACCGCGCCGGCGACCGCGCTGAACGCGTAGGCGAAGACGGCGAACAGGAAGTCGACTTCGCCGTCGATCATGCCGTTCGCGATCAACCAGAAGGCCGTGCACTCACAGCCCCACGAGACCACCGACAAGGCGGTGGGGAACAAGAGCTCTTTGGGTGCGAGCAGGATGCGTGTGGTTGCGAAGGAGCGCTCGACCTTCTTCGACACGCGCCAGAAGTAGGGCGTCTTCGAGACGCCCTTGGTGACGACTCGCGCGAATCTCTCCGAGCCGATGAGTACGAGTGCGACGGCGCAGAGTCCGAGCGTGAGCCAGAAGACCCACTGATACTCCGGCATCGTTGCCAGCCCGCCAATGGCGACCAGGATCAAGTAACCGAGGAGGTCGGTGTAGCGCTCGGCGAGCACGATCGGCGCGCTGTAGCTGATCTTCGTTCCGTTGACCTTGCGGATCAGCCAGGACTTGAAGACCTCGCCCATCTTGCCGGGCGTGACACCCATCGAGAAGCCGGCCAGGTAGATCAGGAAGGACGTCTTCTGGTCGAGGTCGATCTCGAGCAGCTTGCGATAGCGCTCCCACTTGAAGAAGCGCAGCAGGTAGTTCGCCGTCGCGAGCAGGAGCGCGACCGGAATGATGTAGAGCGGGAAGTCGCGCAGCGCGTCCAGAATCAGCTCGTAGTCGGCCCAGAAGATGATCCCGACGTAGACGACGACCCCGAACAGAACGCCTGTCATCAGGCGTCGGGTCATGGACTTCTCTTTGGCCACGTCCGCGAGCTACTCGGGTGAAGCGTCCACGCGCTTGCCGGTGACGAACATGAGGAGACCGAGCAGACCCAGACCGTAGAGCCAACCGAGGTAGGGCGACGAGCCGAGGAAGGCGCAGGGGAAGTAGCCCGCGACGATCGCGATCGTCATGGTCGAGAGCGCGTAGGGCGCTTGGGTACGGACGTGGTCGATGTGGTCCGAGGCGGCCGCGATCGAAGAGAGCACGGTCGTGTCCGAGATCGGGCTGCAGTGGTCGCCGAAGATCGCGCCTTCGAGGACGGCGCCGATCGAGAGGATCATCAGCCCGAGTCCGCCGAGCTCGATCGTCTCACCGAGTGAGAAGGACAGTCCGACGACGAGCGGCAGGAGGATGCCCATCGTGCTCCAGGAGGAGCCGGTCGAGAACGCCACCACGCCGGCGAGCAGGAACAGAATGATCGGCAGCAGCTCGGGGCGCAGCGTGTCGTTGACGAGCTCGGTCAGGTAGGGCGCGGTTCCGAGGTCGCCGCAGACGCGACCGATCATCCAGGCCAGGTACAGGATCACGATGGCGATTCCCATCGAGCGCAGCGTGGTGAACGCGGCGACCGAGACCTGGCTGGTGAGTCCCATCGCCATAGACATGATCAGAGCGACGAGGAGTCCCGCTCCCGAACCCGCGAAGAGCGGCCAGATGCCACCGCCGGCTCCCAGCAGATTGGAGAGGCCCTCGATGGAAGCCACCTCGTCGAAGCTCATGCTGAATCCGCCGCCACCGCGAACGATCTCGACCAGCGTGACGACGATGAACACGATCAAGGGAATCAGTGCGCGGCTCGCTCGGGGTGTCGCACCCTCCGCGGGCTCGAGCTTGGTCGCGTGGTCGCCCACCATCGGCTTGCCACCGGGACGAATCAGCTCGCCCTTGTTGCGAGCGCGCCGCTCGGCCTTGAGCATTGGGCCGAAGTCGCGGCCGCTGAAGGTGACGAAGGCCACCAGGACCAACGAGAAGATGCAGTAGAAGCGGAAGGGCAGCGTCTGGAAGAAGATCGAGTAGCCATCGCTCGCCGCCAGGTCCGCCGCAGGGAGCTGCGAGCTGAAGGTCGAGACCTCGTAGGCGATCCAGGTGCTGAAGATCGAGATGCCGGCCACCGGCGCGGCCGTACTGTCGACGATGTAGGCCAGCTTCTCGCGACTGATCCGGAAGCGGTCGGTGAGCGGCCGCATGGTCGAGCCGACCAGGATCGTGTTGGCGTAGTCGTCGAAGAAGACCGCCAAGCCCATCAGGTAGGTCGCGACCTGTGTGTTTCGAGCGGAGGTCGCCTTCTTGGCGATCAGGTCCATCAGGCCGCGCAGGCCACCGTTCTTGGTGATCACGCCCACCATCGCGAGCATGAAGATCACGAAGCCAATCGTCTGCGCGCGCCAGGAGTCGATGAACTCCCGCCAGAAGTAGACGCCGAAGATATCGACGAAGCCCTTGCCGATGCTCGTCGGCCAGCTCGCACCGCCGGCGTGCTGCACGAGCAGTGCGCCGGAGAAGACTCCGAGGAAGAGCGCGGGGACCGGACGGCGGAGCAGGATCGCCAGGAGGATGGCGATGAGCGGCGGGAGCAGGGCGAGCTTGTTCGGCGGCGTGTACTCCACGGAGACATGCACGGGGTCTTCACCGACGGGCTGGTACTCGAGGATCAGCTTCCCGTCTTCGTAGATGCCGAGGAAGGCCGCACCCGCACCGACCGGAGCCTCCGCGCCGGGGATGTCGAGCGAGTAGCTCTTCCTGTCGTCGGCATCGGGCTCGGCAGTCTCGTCCGCCTCTCCATTGCTCGCCGCGATTCGCAGCGCGCGCACGACCGACTTGCGCAGCTCGTAGTGCAAGAGCGGCGAGATCTCCGGGTCCGACTCCAGCGCCTGCATACGTGCACCTCGGAAGCCGAATTTAAGGCTGTCCTCGGTGCGCTCGTAGGCGTGCTTGCCCGTCAGGGCGTAGTGAGCGAGCGTGTGAGAGCCTTCGGGCTTCCCCTCGGGGACCTCGTTCAGGAGCTCGCCGATGTGCGAGGACGCCAGGCTGCCCGGATCGGCGGGCGGGAGCAGGTAGAGCGCGGCGGCAAGCAGCGCGACGAAGAGGATAGATAGCGCTCGCACCATGGCGGGCCACTCTAGGGAAACCGAGGGACGCTGCAAGGCCGCGCCAGCCGGGGTCTCGGGCCGATAGACCGCAGCCAGCGTCGCGCTTGTCCGGGGGCCCGACCCGAATGCCCCGGCGGATCGAAAGCCGGGGTTGGGCCCTGCGGCAGCAATGCTATCCTGGTGGGTTGTCGCCACGCCGTGAACCACGGATCGTGCGGCCCACCGGATATGAACGAACCGATCCTCACCGAGATTCCCAGCTGGCTGATTTCCGGCCTGCCCTGGATTTTCGCCCTCTTCGCCATTCTGGGCACGGCCTGTGCCATCGGTCTGTGGATCCTGGTCGCTCAGATGCGGAGCTTGGACCAGCTGAACGCGCGCCTCGTGCCGCTCGAGGAGCTGACCTCACTCGTCCGCAAGCTGTCGGGCGAGCGCGAGGACCTCGACCTGCGCCGCCTCGAGCATGTCGTCGTCGATATCCGCGACGGGCAGAAGCGAACCGAGGACGTCCTCCTGCGCGCGGTCGAAGCCCAGGCCCAGCAGTCGAACGGCGAGTCCGATGGCGTCTTGATTCCGGTCGCCCCCGGTCCCACGGTGGGTGAGCGAGTCGTGAATCGCCTGCTCGCGATGGGCTACGAGCGCGTTCAGATCATCAGCCCGGCGGTCGAGGTGACCGCGCTCGCCAACGCCGATGGTGAAGTCTTGATCGAGGCTCACCGCGGCGGAGCCCTCTACAAGGGACGCGTCGTGATTCGCGGCGGCACGATCTCCGACGTGGAGCTGCAGCCGTCCTACTCGATCTTTCCCTGATTCTCCGCAGCTCTGTTTCCCAGCAGCCTCGTCGACAGCCGCGCGCGTCGACGAGCGATGTCCTCCAGGTGACGCTCTCTTCAGGGAGCGCGCCGCACAGCTCTCATCGAGGCGCTCCCGCGCCACCGCAAACTCTCTTTCCACCACACCCTTCCCATGTCCACGATTACGACCGTCGAGCACCTCGGCGACTTTGTTGGCGAGACCGTGACCCTGCGCGGCTGGATCTTCCACAAGAGCTCCAAAGGCAAACTCCACTTCGTTCAGCTCCGCGACGGATCCGGCATCTGTCAGTGCGTACTCTTCAAGAAGAACGTCTCGGAGGAGCTGTTCGACGCCGTGGGCGGCGCGGGCCAGGAGTCGAGCCTGACGCTGACCGGCGAGGTCTCCGCCGATGAGCGCGCGCCCGGTGGCTTCGAGCTCCAGGTCACCGAGGGAGAGATCGTTCAGGCCGTGGACGGCTATCCGATCACGCCCAAGGAACACGGCACCGACTTCCTGCTCTCGAACCGTCACCTGTGGCTGCGCTCGAAGAAGCAGTGGGCGGTCATGCGCATTCGCGACGCGATCATCACGGCGCTGCGCGGCTTCTTCGACCGGCGCGAGTTCATCTGCGTCGACTCGCCGATGTTCACACCCAACGCCTGCGAGGGGACCTCGAACCTGTTCGAGCTCGACTACTTCGACCGCAAGGCCTACCTGACCCAGTCCGGTCAGCTGTACGCCGAGGCCGGCGCGATGGCGATGGGCAAGGTCTACTGCTTCGGCCCGACCTTCCGCGCCGAGAAGTCCAAGACGCGCCGTCACCTGACGGAGTTCTGGATGCTCGAGCCCGAGGTCGCCTTCGCGGACCTCAACGATATTCTGCAGCTGGCCGAGGACATGCTCTGCAGCGTGGTGAAGGAGGTCATCGAGCGCCGTCGCCCGGAGCTCGACCTGCTCGAGCGCGACATCTCCAAGCTGGAGGCGATCGTTCCGCCCTTCCCGCGCCTGACCTACGACGAGGCGTCCAAGATCCTCGCCGAGCACCCCGAGTCCGACTTCAAGTACGGCGACGACTTCGGCGCACCCGACGAGACGATCCTCTCGAACGCCTACGACCGACCGGTAATGGTCACGCACTATCCCAACGAGGTGAAGGCCTTCTACATGAAGCGCGACAGCGCCGATCCGTCCAAGACCCTGTGCGTCGACGTGCTCGGCACGGAGGGCGTGGGCGAGCTGATCGGCGGCAGCCAGCGCGAGGACGACCTCGACCTCCTGGAGGAGCGCATCCGCGAGCACGACCTGCCGCGCGAGGCCTTCGAGTGGTACCTCGACCTGCGTCGCTACGGCTCCGTCCCGCACTCCGGCTTCGGCATCGGTCTCGAGCGCACCGTCGGCTGGATTGCCGGCATCGAGCACGTTCGCGAGTGCATTCCCTTCCCGCGCACGATGTATCGCATCGAGCCCTGAGCCACACCGCGACGAGCGCGACTTGAACGCATAAGAGCGACGCGCCACCCGGCGGGTCGCTCTTTCAATCCTCCCCATGCACGTACTGCGACACCTCGGGCCCTACCTCCGTCGCTACCGGTGGACCTACGTCCTCGGAGCTGGGGCGATCGTGTTGCACGTGTTCATGCGCGTCCTGATTCCGCACTTCTTCGGCAACACGATCGATGAGCTGACGGACGCCGAGCAGGAGGATCCCGGCGTGGTGAGCAGCGCGATCGCCTGGAATGTCTTGGGGATCGTCGGCGTGGCTCTCGGCGGCGGCGTCATTCGTACCTGGAGCCGATTGCTCGTCCTCGGTGGTAGCCGCCGCGTCGTGCACGACCTGCGCACCGACGTCTTCGACCGACTGCTGAAGCTCCCGCCTTCGTTCTACGTCCGCAACCGAACGGGCGAGGTCATGTCGCGCGTCGTCAATGACGTGCGCAACGTGCAGGGCTTGATGGGGCCGGTGTACATGTACCTCGCGGAGACCTTTGTGATGTACGCCATCTGCGTCGCGATGATGGTGCGCATCAGCCCGTACCTGTTGATGCTCGGCGTGCTGCCCTTCCCGTTCTTCATCTTCGGAGCGCGTCGCATGGCCGGGCGCATCCAGCGCGGCTCGAAGGAAGCTCAGGAGGAGCTGGCGCAGCTCTCCTCGAAGGTGGACGAGAGCCTGTCCGGCCACATGGTGATTCAGACCCTGACGTTGGAGGAGTACGACTTCCAGCGCTTCAAGGAACAAGCGGAGGCCTACCGGCACAAGAACCTCGAGGTCAGCAAGGCTCGCGCGTCGCTGGCGCCGATGATGCTCGGACTGAGCGCGATCTCGACCATCGTGATTCTGTGGGTCGGCGGACCGATGGTGATGCGCGGCGAGGTCACGCTCGGAAGCTTCGTCGCGATGATGGGCTACCTCGCGATGATGGCGGCGCCGACGGGCGTGCTCGGTTTCGTGATCAGCTCGCTCCAACGCGGAGCAGTCTCTCTGCAGCGCCTGCGCGAGCTGACGGAGACCAGAGTGACCATGGACGAGCCGGAGAATCCGGTGGCCGTCGGCGACCGGCTGGGCGAGCTGCGTGTGAAGGACCTGACGGTGACCTACGGTTCGCCGGAGCTCGGTGTTCTCGGAATCGATCTGGACGAGGTGACTCTCGACGAAGACGGCGTCGATCCGGGCTCGCGCATCGTGCTCGACAAGCTCTCCTTCGCCCTGAAGCCGGGCGAGACGCTGGCCGTCGTCGGACAAGTTGGCTCGGGCAAGACGACGCTGATGAGGATCCTGGCACGCGAGCTCGAGGTCGAGCGCGGGCACGTCAGCTTCGGCGGTGTCGACGTGTGCGACCTCGGACTGAACGACCTGCGCGGGCGCATCGGCTACGTCCCGCAAGAGACCTTCCTGTTCAGCAAGACGCTGGCCGACAACGTCGCCCTCGGAAAGCCGAGCGCGAGCCGCGAGGAGATTCGGAGCGCGGTCGAGTCGGCGCAGCTCGCCAAGGACCTCGATCAGCTGCCCGACGGCCTCGACACTCTGCTCGGCGAGCGCGGCGTCAACCTGTCCGGCGGGCAACGCCAACGCACGGCGCTCGCGCGCGTCATGCTTCTCGATCCCGACCTGCTCTTGCTCGACGACACGCTCTCCGCCGTGGACTCGCACACGGCCGAGGAGATCCTCGAAGAGCTCGAGCCGATGATGGCCGGGCGCAGCACGGTGATCGCGACGCATCGCCTCTCGACCGTGCGGCACGCGAATCACATCCTCGTGCTCGAGGGCGGCAAGGTCGTCGAAGAGGGCACGCACACGAGTCTCCTGGAAGCGGGCGGCGTCTATGCGCGCCTGTGGCAACTTCAGGGAGAGGGGGACGCAGCGTAGTGGCTGAGACCAGACCTCCGAAGGCGATCGACCCGGGTCGCGACCGCCGCGTGGCCTCGCGGTTGTGGTCGTTCATGCGTCCGCACCGCCGCTTGATCGGTACGGGGCTGACGCTGCTCTTGATCACGTCCGCCTGTCGCCTGCTCGCGCCGTACCTCGTCAAGGTCGCGATCGACGACCACATCACTCCGCGCAAGCTCGAGGGCTTCTCGGACCTGATGGTGATCTTCGTGTCGGTCCTGTTGGCGGAGCTGTTCCTGCGCCGCTGGCAGATGTACACCGTCGACAAGGCCGGCCAGAACGCGCTGCTCGACCTCCGGCTCGCGCTGTTCGGTCACATGCAGAAGCTCTCGATGCGCTTCTTCGATCGCAACAAGACCGGCGTGCTGGTCGGACGCGTGACGACGGATATCGAAGCGCTGCAAGAGCTCTTCTCCTCCGGCGTCGTGACGATTCTCGGCGACGCTGTCTTCCTGGTCGCGACGCTCGGGATCCTGTTCTGGCAGAACTGGGAGCTGACGCTCGTCAGCCTGGTGATCGTGCCCTTCCTGCTCATCACGACGACGATGGTGCGCCGCCGCGTGCGCAGCGCGTACGAGACCATGCGCAGCCAGATCAGCAAGATGAACGGCTTCCTGCACGAGAACGTGACCGGTATGTCACTCGTGCAGATCTTCCGTCGCGAAGACCTGGCGCGCTCCGAGTTCGAGCCGATCAACGACTCGGTTCAGTCCTCGCAGCTCAAAGCCATGACGCTGGAGTCGATCCTCTCGGCGGTGGTCGAGCTGCTCGGCTCTCTGACGACGGCGCTGATTCTCTGGTACGGCGGTGGCATCGTGATCGAGACACTCGGGGGGCGCAGCGCCACCAGCGAGTTCGGCAGCGGGCTGACTCTTGGCGCGCTGTTCCTCTTCGTGGACTACATGCAGAAGTTCTTCCGGCCGCTGTCGGACCTCTCGCAGAAGTACACGGTCCTGCAGAACGCGCTGACCGCGGGCGACCGCGTGTTCAGCTTGATGGACGAGGACGACCTCGTGCCGGAGCCGACGGGCGCGGCGCAGCTTCCGCCGACGCGCGGCGAGATCGAGTTCAAGGACGTGACCTTCCGCTACGACGAGGGCGAGCCCGCGCTCAAGGAGATCAGCTGGGCGCTGAAGCAAGGTGAGAGCCTGGCCATCGTGGGGGATACGGGTGCCGGCAAGACGACGGTGCTCAAGCTGCTCACGAGGCTCTACCACCTGGAGAAGGGCGGCATCCTCTTGGACGGTCTCGACATTCGCGAGTATCCGTCGCGCGAGCTTCGCCGCCGTGTCGGAGTCGTGCCGCAGGATGTGTTCCTCTTCAACGGGACCATCCTGGAGAACATTCGGCTCGGGCATCCCGAGATCAGCAAGGAGCGCGCGCGGGCAACGGCCGACCGACTCCACCTCGACCAGCTCTTCAACCGCTTTCCGCTGGGCTACGACCAGATCGTGACCGAGCGCGGGAAGAACCTCTCCTCCGGTGAGAAGCAGCTGATCTCTTTCGCGCGCGTGCTGGCGACCGAGCCCGAGATTCTCGTGCTCGACGAGGCCACCTCGAATGTCGATCCGCATTCCGAGGCGCTCCTGCAAGAGGCCGTCGGAGCACTCATGGAGGGACGCACCTCCGTGATCATCGCGCACCGACTCTCGACGGTTCAGAACGTGGATCGCATCCTGGTTCTGCGCAGGGGCCGACTCGAAGAGCACGGCACGCACGAAGAGCTAATGGAGCGGGAAGACGGAATCTACCGACGCCTGTACGACCTCCAGGCGATCACCGTCGCCTAGCGCGGCCTGGCGTGGCCCGCGCTTAGCGCCGCGAACGAGCGGTCTTCTTGGCCGCCTTCTTCTTGCTGGCCGGCGCCTTCTTGGTGGTCTTTTTCTTGCTCGCTCTGGCCTTCGGCTTCAGCTTGGCTTTCGCTTTCGCTTTGGCTTTGGCGGCAGGTGCCTTCGCCTTGGTCTTCTTCGCCGCGGCTTTGGGAATCAGTGTTCCGGCCTTGGCCAGCTCTTGCTCTCGCTTCGCGAGCAGCTTCTCCAGCTCGGCCGTACGCTTCGCGAGCTGTGCGGTCTCCTTCGCACTCGACTTCGTCGTCTCGCGCAGCTCGCTGGCCGTCTGAGCCGCGCTGTCCTTGGCCTCCTTGGCGGCGGCCTTCGAGCTCTCGAGCTTGGCCCGCAATGTCTCCAGCTGCGCCTCACGTGAAGCGAGCGAGCGTTCGGCGCGGCGCATGCGGCTCTCGATCTCGAGGTGCTCCTTCTTCAGCTCGGCGCTCTTCGCCTCGACCTGCTCGAGCTTCTTGATGCGTTGCATCAACGCGCTGGCTTCGCTCGAGCTGCTCTTCTGCTCGGCTGCGAACTTCTGCTGGAGTGCCTCGAGCTCCTTGGTCTTCGCGGCGAGCTCGGCCGGGGTCGGCTCCAGCTCCTCGACCCGCGCCTCGGTCTTCTCGAGAGCCGTCTGCGCCGAACCGAGGGCCTTCTCGGCAGCGCGGAGCTGGTCTCCGAGGCCCTTCGCGTCGGACTTGATCCCGTTGGACTCCGAGTTCAACTTCTCGAGCTTGGCGGTCAGCGCCGCGATCTTCTTCTCGGAAGCGACCTCGAGCGTCTGGACTCTCTTCTCCCACTGCACGGCCTCACTCTCGCGCTCCTTCAGGGACTTCTTCTGTTCGGCGACGACGGAGACGTTCGGCTCGAGCTCGGCAACGCGTGCCTCGAGCTTGGCGCGCGTGGATGCGTTGGCCTTCTCGCCGCTCGCGAGCTCCGCCTGAACGGCGGTCAGTTCGGCTGCGCGCTCTTCGAGCTGGGCCGCAGTCGCATCGAGTTGTTCCTTCAGAGTCTTCGACAACGGATCGAGCTTTGCGACTCTTCCCTCGAGTTCGGCGACGCGCCGGTCGGCCTCTTCGATGTACTTGCTCTTCGCCGCGAGCTCTTCGACGCGCTTGGGAAGCTCGACGGCGAGCGGGGCTAGCTCGGCAACACGCGCGGCCAGCTCCGAAGAGCTCTTGTGCGCGTCGGCCGTGAGCTCGCTGTTGAGCTCCTTCCACTTGTCCACTTCCTGCGCGCGTTCGGCCAGGGACTCCTTGAGCTCCTGGCACTCCTTGCGGAAGGGCGTGAGCTCCTCGACCTGTGCTTGCAGTCGCTCGCGTTCCGCTTTCGAGTTGGAGGTGAGCTCGGCCTCGCGCTGCTTGCTCGCGCCGTGGTCCTTCTCGGCCTTGGCGAGAGACTTCTTCAGCGCGGCGCACTCCTTGACGAGCGGCGTCAGCTCTCTGACTTCCTTCGCGAGGCGGTTCAGCTTGGCCGCCGACTCCTTCTCGCTGCTGCTGGCGACGGAGCGGGCTTGTTCGAGCTCGGACTCCAGCGTGGAGCACCGTTCGGGGAGGGGAGCGAGCTTGGCCAGCTCGGTCTCGCGCTTCTTGGTCTCCTCGCGCGCGCTCTTCAGCTCGGCCTCGAGGGTCGCGATCTTGCCGAGCTGCTTGGTCAGCTCGGCGACCTCCCGCTTGGCTTGCTGGACCTCCTTGACGGTCTCCTGGTGCTCTGCGGAGGCGGCGCCGAAGCGCGAGCGAAGCTCCTCGACGAGGCTCTCCAGCTGCACCGCGCGGTCCTTGGTGGCGAGGATCTCTTCCTCGCGCTGCTTGGTCTCCTGGTCGCGCGCCTCCATGCGCTCGCGCAGGCCGACCAGTTGTTGGTCCTGGCTATCGATCAGCTCAGCGGCCTCGTCCACGCGGCGCTGGTGAGCCTTGACCTCCACGGTGCTCTGACGCATGACCTGGAGGGCCTTCTGCTGGTCCTGTTCCGAGAGGCGGAGCTTGCGCATCCAGAGCTCCTCGAGGACCCTCCGCTCGGTCTTCTGTTGGGCTCCGCGGATGTACCAGCCGAGCGCGGCGCCGGCGAGCCCGGCGAGGATGAAGAACAGAGTAGTCTCGAGTGTGAGCGGCATCGCAGTCGGTCCGAATGGAACTCGTACCGCGCTCCGGGCCTCAACCTCGAGTGCCTCAGAGGGTAGGCGAAGCGCGCTAACTGGTTAACAGGGTTGCGCGAGTGTTGTGCCAATCCCTTGGCAAGCGATCCAGGACAAAAGAGTCGCGCGCTTGTATGCGAAGCGCGCGCCGTTCGGAAACTGCCGAGCGCACAAGAGATGCGTGCGTGCCGACGCGCGAATTAGAAATGGCTCATCCACACGAAAAGCGCGCGCGCGATTCGCTCCGCAGCGGAGGAGCGCGAGGTCCGGTGCGAGCGAGCTACTCGTCGCTACTAGGAAGTTGCAAGGCCAGACGGGCCACTTCGCGTTCGCGGTCACCGATCGAGGCGTCGGCGGAGTAGCGATTCTCGAGTCCGGCGCGCCAGGCCAGGATCTCGGCGGCCCGCTCTCGAGCCCAGGCGGAGCGCAGTGGTGCCGGCCAGAACTCGGCGCTCTCGCGACCCTGGTGGGTGCCGATCAGGAGGACGGAGAGCAGGAAGGGAATCGTCGAGGTGTCGCCGTGGAGGACGGCGGTCCGCGCGCACTCGACGCGCACCTCGAGGTCCGGGTGGGCATTCTCGCCGAATGCGAGCTCCGCCAGGCGCGCGGTACGCTCCTCGTTCGGCGGGAACTCGGCCAGGCCTGCCGCGGCCACCACGTCGGCGGCATCGGCTCCTCGGTCGGTACCCAGCTCACGCAGCTCCAGGCGTGCCAGGAGCGGCTCGGCGTGGAGCGGGTTCAGGCTCCGCGCAAGCAGGATGCTGGCGCGCATGCGGGCCGTGGGATCCTCGAGCGCGCTGACCAGGGTCGCGCGGGTGGCATCGTCGAAGCGCGCCACGGTGCCGAGCGGGAGGAGCTCCTCGACCATGCGCTCGAAGGTCAGGTGCTCGGCGGTGAGCCAGTCGGTCGGGAGCTCGGTGGCCGGAAGCTCCAGCGTCAGGTCCTCTTGTGCGTCGGTCTCCGTGATCGAGAGCGCGCATGCGCCAGCCAGGAGAGCGAGGGCCAGGCACGGTCCGATCGATCGACCACGAGCGAGCGCGAAGGTGGGAGTCGTGCGTGAGCTTCCATTCATGGTCGAGATGTTAGGAGCTGGGGCCCGGCTTGTCTCGTGCGCGTCGGCAGCGGGCGCAGGAGCGGCGGACGGAGTTCTAAAAAGAGCGAGGGGGATGGAAACCAACGCGGGGCAGAGCGGTCTGTCGCTCGGAGGTATTACCCATGATTCAGTTTTTGAACCCGAGTTGCTCGGGTGTGGAAGGGCGTCGTACGCCCAGGTCGGTTCGCGGACTTTTTGCTGCGGGCTTCTTCCCGGCTCTGGTCGGAGTTCTCTTCGGTGTGCCGGCGACAGCACAGCCGAGTCCGGCGGCTCCGGAAGGCGTCGTGGTCTCGCTCACATCGAGTACGACCCTGAGCGGGACGACGGAAGTGATCGACGAGGCTGCATTGGTTCGAGTGGAAGCGGGAGTCGCGGTGTCGACCAAGTTTCATCCCGGACACTGGCAGGGAGTCTCGGGCGATGTGCCGGGAGATGTCGACGGGTTGGCGCGGCGTCCCGGGGTGAACCCGAGCAGCCATCGCGCGATTGCGTTCACTCTTCTCTCGGACGAAGGCGGCTTCTCGGATGGAGATGTGCTCGGGCTCGCGCAGGGCAGTGGCTTCGAGGTGTTGGTCGCGGAGACCGACATTCTGAACGAGCTGCAAGTGCCGGGTGCGGCCATCGACCTCGACGCGATCGCGTTCGATGACCAGGCGCGGCTGATCTTTTCCCTGCAAGCGAATCTCTCCGGCTCGGTTCTCGGTGACGTGCTGGATGGCGACATCCTGCGGCTCGAGTCGGGTGGCGGAGTGACGCGGTTGTTCTCGGAGGCCGACGTGCAGGCGAGCGTGACCGCGGTCACGGGCTCGACCTCGTCGATCAACGATGTGCTGGGCGTCGACTATGTCGCCGGGGACTACTGGGTCAGTGTGCAGAGTCCGAGTGCCATCGATGGTTCCGTCTTCTCGATCGGCGCCACACCGAGCCTCGTGCTCGACGAAGCCGACGCAGGGCTGGAGGGAGCGGAGCTGGATGCGTTGATGTGGTCGGACCCGCTCTCCGCGATCGGAACGCTCCGGTTCAGCACGCACACTTCTGCACCCGGTGACACCGTGACCGCAATGTTCGAGGGCGGGCTGCCGGGCAGTCCGCAGATGGTCTTGATGGCAGGCAACACGGACTACTTCTCGAGCGAGGGCATCCTGACCGGCTTCGATGGGCTCTACGTGGATCTGCAGGATCCCTGGCTCAACATGTTCGTTCCGATTCCCGTCGTTCGACTCGACGGCAACGGAGCCTTCACGAGGACGGTTGTGCTTCCTGCGGGCAACTCCGGCGGAGCTGGTTTCGATGGATCTTCCGGGTGGAGCTTCCAGACAATCGACCTCAACACGCTGGAGCTCTCGGCTCCCTTTCGCATCGAGCTCTGACGAGCGAGTGATTGTTGAACGACACGGGGGAGGACCTGGACTGGTCCTCCCCCGTGTGAGTGTCAGTCTGGCTTACTTGCCGCCCGCGCTCTCTGGTCCGTTTGCAGGACGAAAGGAGCGCAGTCCGGACTCGTCGGAGACCCAGACTCGTCCGTCGGGCATGAGCGCATTGGGAGCTTCCCAGGCGACGAAGTTCCAGTCGCCGTCGCGATCGATCGTGAAGGAGCTGACCACCGCGCCCGAGTCGTGGACGTGGAAGTACTCTTCGGTGACTTCGATCTTCCAGTCGGACCACGGCGACGGATGCACCATGCCCGAGTCTGCGGAGCGACGCAGCAAGACCAGGTTGGAGGTGTCGTCGGTCTTGGTTCCCGCATAGGCGGAGTCGTCACTGCCGAAGAGGCCTTCATCCTCGTAGATCTTGGGGGTGAGTGAGTCGCTCCAGAGGCCGATGCGCTCGTCGGCGAAGCGGATCGAGATTCCGCTCTGCGTCATCAGCGGTCCCTCGACCGGCGGAAAGCCGAAGTCGTGGGGGCCTTCTGTCTCTCCGTTGGCCGCATTCACGAACCAGACCTGACCATCCTCGGAGAGGACGAGCAGGAAGCCGGGCTTGCGCGGCAGGAAGACGGGAGTGCGAGCGATACCGCCGAGGGTGTCGAGCTTGGTCGTCCAGCGCGTCGTGCTGTCGGCTTGCAGTCTGGCGATGACACCCGCGCGATCGAACACGATGTGGTCGCCACCGGCCGGGACGGGCGCGGCTTCGACGAGGTGCTCGGTTCCCCAGGTTCGCTCGGGAGTGCGGTGCATGAAGATCTCGAGGTCCTCGGGCTCCGACAGAGAGACGCTCTGGTCTTCGCAGCCGTCGAGTGTCATCGAGATGTCGAGCTTCTCGCCGAAGGCGGTGTAGAGCACGAAGGGTGTGACCCGGACCGTGTTCCCGCGGAAGGTCGCACGCGCGCCGCTCGGTACCGAGTCGACGCGCCAGGGGAAGATGTGCTCGGAGAGGTTCGGGCAGATGCCAGCCAGCTCCTTCTTGGCGCCGGCGTGGTCGCCCTCGCGCGCGCGCTCGAGCGCCTTGTTGAGTGCGCGCTCGTGTCTGCGGACACCCTCGACCTCCGCGGCGAGCAGCGGACGCAGCTCTTTCGAGCTGTCGAGCTCGATCAGGCGGTCGTACATGCCGACGGCGCGCGAGAGGTCTCCGGCTTGCGCATGCGCGCGGGCAGCGGCGAGCATCAGGTCCTGCTGCTCCTCGAGCATTCTGGTCGCGCGCGCAGAGCGCTTCGTCGCGCGCTCCTCTTGCCGTGCCTGAATGTCGGCAGCGAGCTCATCGATGTAGAACATGAAGTTCTCGACGCCCTCGACCTTCCGGTTCTGGTCGGCCAGCTCGCGGATCGACGTGAGCAGTACGGTCAGGCGCTGCTCTTCGTGCAGCATCTCTGCAGTCGCCTCGACGTCGATGTGGAGCTCGTTGCAGTCGAGCTCCATCCGGCTGGCGAGCATGCCCAGGAGCTCGGAGCGCTCGGGACGCTCCATGCCGCTCTTGTAGTTCTTCGGGATCGGGGGCAGCTGAAGAGCGCGCGTCAGGCCGAGCTCGGGATCACCGTACTCGATCTCCTGTTCGATCTGGCGGTACGCCGCCAGCCAGGCTTCGCTCTCGATGCGACGGTTCTCTTCGAGCTGGCCCTGCAGCTTGTTGCGCATGGCGGTCACTCGCGTCGAGTCGTCGTCGCCGAAGTACTGCGTCATCAGGGAAAGGGCAGCCTCGGGCTGAGCCAGAAGCTCTTTGACGGCGTCGAGCTTGTGGTCGTACTCCTCCTGGACCTTCACGCGGACGAGTGCCGCGGCGCTGAGGACCAGGATCACCATCATGCCGATCAGCGTGTTGCGACGGCGGCGACGGAGGTTCGTCTTGTGAGCGCGCGCCTGGATGAGCAGGCCGCTCGCTTCGCGTTGATCGATGTCGGTCTGCGAGAGCGCACGCAGCGGGGCGATCGCCTTCTCGGCTTGGCCGGACGCGAGGAGCTCCTTGGCCGCTTCGAGAATCCATGGCGAGGCTTCTTCCGGAAGGCCGACCTGGACCAGGCGGGTTCCCAGCTCGATGCGGGTCGAGAGCTTCTCGTGGACCTGCGTGGCGGCGAGGCGCAGCAGCGCACGGGCACGCCAGGGCGACTCCAGGTCTTGCATGGAGCGCCCCATCTTGACCAGGGTGACCGCAATCTCTTCGGTCTCCTCGGAGGACTCTTCTTGCGCGGAGAGGATCGCGCACTTGAAGGCGATGATGCGATCGCGGTGGTTGCACTCGGCGAGGTTCTTCCAGCGTGAGAGTGCGTCCTCGCGGTCGGTGGAGACGAAGTCGAGGCGGCGCAGCACGCCGCGCGCCAGCTTCGGGTCCATCAGGTTGAGCACGAGGTTGAGTCGGTCGGCTTTCCACTCACCGAGCAGGAGCTCGGCTTCGCCTTCCATGAAGACCGGGCCGGGCGGAACTTGCTCGATCCAGCGCTCGAGGCGGGCGGCGGCGCGACCGACACGGCCGAGCTCGAGCTCGCGCTGTGCAGCGACCATCAGCTCGCGGTGATCGGCGATGCGCACGAAGCCAGCCTGCAGGTGCTGACCGATCAGGCCGCGGACCTGGCGAATCGGCCAGGCGAGGCGGTCCGCGATCTCTTCGATCGTGGAGGCTCCGTTGCACTGCTCGAGAAACATCACGACTTCTTCGCTCTGGCCCGTCGAGTCGAGGCCGCGCGGCATGTCGTGGTCGGAGAGGTTCTTGGCGTGGGTGTCGCCGGCTTCGTCCGAGATCCGAGCGTGCTCGAGGAGCAGGTACTCGACCGAGTAGGTCGGGCCCCAGGGGTTGGCGTTCGTCTGCTCTTCAGCTTGCGGCTCTTCGTCTGCTTCGAGTCCGTCTTCTCGAATCAGGCTGGGGGTGACCGACGGCAGGTTGCCGGGCTCGAAGCGGAAGTGAAGGTTGGGCGAGTCGAGCATCTCGAAGAGAGTCTCGCGACGAGCTGCGTGCGCGATTCCCGTTCGGCGCTGAAGCTCGAAGTTGGCGTCGGGAAAGTCTGCCCACGCGCGCTGGCAGCGGTGACGCCAGACATCCGTGTCTTCGGTGGGGCCGGGCAGGAAAGAAATCTGCGCACCTGCCAATCCGAGGAAGCACGAGACGCCCTTGTCGCCATCGAGTGTGAGTACTCCGTCACGTCCACCTCGGCAGAGACCTTGAAGTAGTTCTCCGAGTCCAATTCCTGCTACGTCACCCTGGAAGCTCATGTTGCTGGGGATCTCCTTGGATCACACGCAGCGAAACTCCTGCTCCAAATGGCGAACGACCAGGAACGACGGGGACCTGGATCGGGAGGCTTCTGCGTGTCTGTGAGTCGAGGGGCCTATCGACTGGGGTCCGAGCGGACCTTTTGCACTCTGTGGAGTTTTGCTTCTGTGAGCGCGTGACGAGCTCGCCCGGAAGAAACTTCTCAGGTCGGCGGAGCCAGCGAATCGCGAAGACTTTTCAGGTCGAGCGGAGTGTCGAGGTCGTCGAGGATGCTCTCCGCCGTGCACTCCACACACCAGAGCGGCGAGGCTTTGTCGCGGAGCTTGCGCAGCGGAGTGTCTGGTTCGACCTTCTCGAGGCGAGCGGCGAGTTCCCGGCCCAGCAGGACGGGGTGTCCTGGAAGCAGCCCTCTAGCTCGCCGGACTCCTGGCGCCAACCACCCGAGGGGAGGTGTGCCGTTCTCTTTCCACGCACGGCCCATGAGCTCGAAGACTTCGCGAGGCACGAGAGGGACATCCACGGGTGCAATCAACAAATCGCGTCCGGGGCGTGCGCGCCTTGCGGCGCGGATACTCCCCGTCCGGCCATCACTCCAGGAGGCATGTTCGAGAACCTCGAGGTCTTCCGGCGCGGCGTCTCGAATCGCTTCGAAGTCGGGGCCGGCGATCAGGAGGGGTTCCGTCGGGAAGCTGGCGATGCCCGCGGCGAACAGGCGTTCCATCGGCGACGAACCGCCGAGCTCGACGAGCGCCTTGGGTTCGCCCAGCCGTGAACTCGCACCCGCGGCGAGGATGACCAAGACGGGGCTGCTCTGCATTAACCCAGCAGTCGGTCGTAGACGGCTCGCGCTCGATCGACTTCGTCCGTGCCCTCGATGAGCGCTCGGCCATCTCCGAACAGGGTGATGCGGAACTCATCGACGGAGAAGCGCAGCATCGGGCCCAGGTCCGTCCAGTCGCGCACGGTCCCTTCGAGGCGAGTGCGCAGGGCAGAGAAGTCGGGGCGCGAACCACTGCCGGGGATCTGGACCGTGTTGCGGCCGCAGAGCGAGACGGGGCGACGCCCGGAGGGAGCGTGGAGGAAGGGAAACTCGCGGCCGACACAGGCCGGGCAGTCTTCGCGCTGCTCCGCGGAGAGGCTGCGCAGGTCGCTGTGCCAGGTGTCGATGGAGATCAGGTTGGCGACGAGCTCGTCACCCTCGCGGGCCGCGAGGATGCGGAGGGCCAGCCCGGAAGCGATCGAGCCGACCGCGGCAACCGCGGGCAGGAGCACTCCCGCCGAGTCGCAGGTCTCGAGGGTGCCGGGCGGCGGCGGCTCGGGGAACAGACAGCGCAGGCAAGCGCTCTTGCCCGGAAAGATCGGCAGCACGAGGCCCGAGCTTCCGACGACGCCCGAGTAGATCCAGGGCAGGCCGCGCTCCACGCAGAAGTCGTTGAGCAGGTAGCGCGTCGGCAGGTTGTCGGTCCCGTCGAGGACGAGCGAGCAACCCTCGGCGTACTCGGCCAGGTTCTCGGCGTCGAGGTGGTCGGCGTGCGTGATGAGCCGGGTCGGCCCGCCGATGCGCTCGAGGCTCTCGCGCGCGGCCTCGACCTTGAGCGCGCCGGTCTCGGCGTGGCGCTGGTCGAACAAGACCTGCCGCGGCAGGTTGGTGAGCTCGACGATGTCGCGGTCGACGAGGACAATCTCTCCGACTCCCGCGCGAACCAGCTCTTGGGCGAGCACGCCCCCGGTGGCGCCGCAGCCGACGATCAGGACGCGCGCGGCTTCGACGGCGCGCTGTCCCTCATCGCCGAACGGGGCGAAGCGGCGCTGGCGGTCGAAGCGGTCGGGAGGGGAACTCATGGGCGGTTCCGATTCTACGCGGAGCGGAGTGCGCTCGGATCTCTGCTCTCGGAGTTCCTGGTCTAGGCGCCAGGGAGCGCGTCCGCTTTGGCCGCTCGATCTAGCCCACATTATTCATGACCACGCGGACTAAACACCACGAACGGCCGGCTACGCCAGCCTTTCGGCCCCTACCGGCGTTTTGCGAACACAGGCGTCCTCGACGAGCTTACAAGCTCGACTGCGGGGCCAGCGCCCGCAAAACACCAGTAGGAACCGAATCGAGGCGTTTCCTCTCGCGGCTCATTAATAATGCGGGCTCCTAGAAGACCAGCCACCAGAGGAGCGCGCCGATGACCAAGGCGCCTCCGATGAAGATCGGGAGGAAGGCCTTGAGGTCACCGTCGTGGGGCTGGTCGATCTCGACCCAGTTGAACATGCGGTGGATGCGTTCATCGAGCTTGACGCCGCAGTGGGGGCAGTGCTTCTCCTTCTTCTCCGCCGGCTTCATCTGGAAGTACGAGAGCGGGATGATCCCATCGCACTTCATGCAGTAGTGGTTGCGAACGGCGCCGCCACCCTCGACGCCAGGTGCTTCACCGCGCGACCTCAGATACTCGAACACCTCGTCGTTCCGGTCGCCGCGAGTGCGCGACCAGTGCTCCTCGCTCATCTCGCCCCAGCTGTGATCCGACTTCAGCGGGCGCTCGGTGTAGTAGTCGAAGTCTTCGGGCTTGGGCTTGCGCTTCTCCGGATCGACCGGCGCTTGGCTCTCGGCGTCTGGCTGCTCGGAATCTGACTTCGACGATGACATGGTTCGATTCGGCCTCGGACCGAAGCGTTCAGTTTAACTCGGCCGGACCGAGCTGCGTCCGGCGAATCCAGATGGAGGAGCGCCGGCTTCGGCTTCCGCCACCTACAGGCCGAGTGATAGACCGACGTAGGCGCCCTTGAAGTCGAGGTTCGCGTCGACAGTGCTGTTGCCGTCCTCGAACTCGAGCTCGGCTTGGGTCAGGCGATAGCCCAGGACGAGCTGACCGAACCCGGGACCGACGGAGAAGAAGGTCCAAGAGACGGCGGCGTCGTAGTCGACGAACAGGAGCTCATCGTCGTCGAGCTCAACCTTGATCCAGGCGACATCCAGGGAGAGCAAGAAGTCGCCCAGCTCGGACGCTGCACGGCCGGCGATGAAGCCCATCGGGGCCTCCTCGTTCGACTGCACGCGATTCGCGGGTGTGGTCGTGTCCTGAATGTCGATGTCGTACTCGATCGTACCCGCTCCGAGACCGATCCCGACGTCGACGAGGGAGGTCGGAATGAAGTCGAAGGTGATAGCAGCGGTCGTCATTTCGAAGTCGAGCTCGGATCGAACGGGCGTGTTGACGGGGATAGCGGCGCCGTCCAGGGTCAAGGTCGAGTTCGTCATTCCGTTTCCGGAGTGTTCCGTCGACAGACGATTCAGGTTGATGTGCAAGCCGGCGAAATCGAAATCGACGCGTGGCGACCAGGCCGCGTCGTCCTTCTCCAAGCCGAGCCCCGAAGCCGTCGTGGAGCCCGTCGCTCCTCCGACATTCATGGCCACGTCGCCCTCTATATCGACCGGGCCGATACGCTGGGTCGTCCAGACTCGAGGAGCGGAGCAGCCAGCGGTCAGAACAAGGAGGATCAGGATTCTCAGCATGTCGGGTCTCGCTTGAGGGTCTCGGGATGGGCCGATCGACTCGTCGGAGTATCGGCAATCCGGGAGGCCGACCCCAGAAGTTCCTGGCTCTCCGATCGAGCGAAGCTCGAATCTGGTCCCAATCTCCCCGTGCCGCCCCCTTGACAAGCCATCCGCCCGTTCCGATCCTCTTCAGCCTCCAAGCGAGAGCGAGGAGGCAACGCGGAAGCGAGCGGCACGGACTGCCTGGTACGAAGTGCCAGCTACGAACGGTCACTCGAATCCAGAATGGTGGGTGTAGCTCAGTTGGTTAGAGCACCTGGTTGTGGTCCAGGAAGTCGGGGGTTCGAGTCCCCTCACTCACCCCATCCGCCGAGCCCACCAGCCCGAACGACTGGCAACTCTATGCCGTCCGGCGAGCCAACATGCTCGCCGCCGGAATGCCGATCACGAGATAGATCACACCTGCGAGCAGCGTGGTCAGCGCGAAGCCGCCGTGGATGGCGACGATCAGTGACAGGATCGAGCCGAGGACGGAAGCGGCGCTGTTGGCGCCCCAGGCCCACGGAACGAGCTCGGGCGCTTTGTTCTCGATGTAGTGGATGCCGCGTGGGAAGAAGAGGCCCATCTGGAAAGCGATGGGAGCGATCGCGAGGAAGCTGATCACGATCTTGGCGGTGACCGAGAGTGAGATCAGGTCGGAGCTGAACAGCTCGGGTAGAGCCCAGTTCGCGAGGACCAGCGTGAGGAACAGGTAGAGGAACGCTCGGCCCGTGCCCATGAAGGAGAGCCGGAAGACCTTGGTCGAGCAGATCGAGCCGACGCCGGTCCAGATCAGGAAGGCGAGCAGCACGACCGACACGGCATAGACCGGGTGACCGAGGAAGAGCACGAAGCGCTGGACGAAGGACAGCTGGACACCGATGTAGCCGAGACCGAGCGCCGAGAAGTAGGCGATCACGGGGAGCCCCAGGCCGGTCTTGCGGACGCTCTTTCCGCCGATGATGAGCGGTAAGGCGATCAGGATGCCGACCATCGCCGTGAACAGGATCAGCATCCAGAACAGGAGCACGACGATGCCGCCGAGGACCTTCAGGCTGTCGAGGTTGAAGTACAGCTTCCAGTCGGACCAGTTGCTGAGGCCGAAGAAGAAGTAGTACGGACGGTCGTCGGTGGTCGCCTTGATGTCGACCAGATACTCGTCGGCGAGTCGCTCGGGGTCGTCGCTCTCGAGGTAGGTCTGCTCGAGCGACTTGTAGGCCGTGTTGCCCTTGTGCTGCTTGTAGAGCTTCACGGCTTCCGACATGTCGAGCGAACCTGTTGCGCGCAGGTTCGCAAGCTCACTGAAGAGCGGATTCTCCGGCTTGTCGGCGTCGCGCCCGCTGGGGCTGTACAGGATGGTCAGCCCGAGCTCGAGGCTCTTCGTATCCAGCCGCTGAAGCTCGCCCAAGCTGAAGGGCGTCTTCTTGAGCATGATCATCCCGCGGTTGTCGTTGCCGATCGCCATGTAGACGTGGCCGCGAATGTCCTCGACGCCGATGGCTCCCAGCGAGTCGCGCGCGATCGAGACGAGTCGCAGGAGCTCGTTGCCGCCGTGACGGTAGACGTAGAAGACACCGTCTTCCGACAGGTGCTCGAGGTACTCCGTGAAGGCCTCGACCGTGAACAGGTTGGCCTCGGAGAGCGCGAAGGCCGCCGACGCCGAGGCGACGCTGGTCTGAATGAAGGTGATCGTCAGTGCGTCGTACAGCTCGTCCGAAGAGCGCACGTAGCCGCGCCCCTCGTCGTTGATGTAGCGATGCGGAGTGCCCTCGATCAGCGGGCCGATTCCGTAGCCCTTTCCGAGCCCCTCGAACATGCCATTCGAGGCCTCGACGATGCTCGGGTTGATCTCGACCCCGGTGATTTGCCCGACGCCCTTCGAGCGCGCGAGCATCATCCCGCGTCCACCGCCGGCGCCGATCTCGAGATAGCTCCCGGTGTGGTCGAGCTCGTAGGGCAGGTGCTCGAAGGTCGTGATCTTCGACATCATCTCTGCGTGCTCGGGACCATGCGACGGAATCGTCGTCTGGCAGTTGGAGTCGATCTGCACGTACAGGCAGTTCGCGTCGGTGGTCTCGAAGATCCCGATTCGCGAGAGCGTGTTCCAGTCGCGGAAGATCTCGCGGTCCTCGCGCACCCAGCGCTCCACGCCGGGCAGAGGCGAGCGGTGGGTCTTGATGTCGACCAGCCCTCGGTCCTGGTTCGCGTTCGGACCGAGCAGGAAGAGTGCACCGATGACGACGCTCAGCAGGAGCTCGACCTTGAGACCGTGTGCCCACGAGAGACCCGCTGCACCGAGCGCCGCCAGCGCACCGATGATGAAGATGCCATCGTCGCCACCGATGTAGTTGATCAGGGGCAGCACGAGCAGGCAACCGAGGCCGCCGCCGAGCAGGTCCGCTCCGTACAGGCGATCGACGCGCGAGATGTGCCGCTTGAACAGCAGCGAGAGCACGAGCCCGACCAGGAACATGGGGGGGACGAGGATCGCGCTGGCGATGGCGACGCGCTTGACCTGCTCATTGAGCGTGTCCGCGATCTCACCGGCGGAAGCACCCAGGGCGTCGTTCACATCCACGAGCAGGATCACACACCCGGTCAGGACGACGCTGTACAGAATGGCCAGCCTGGGGATCATCTTCGCCAGCCGTTCCGACCTGAAGAAGTTCGGCATCATGGCCGCCGCGACGCCCGCCGCTCCGAGACCCAGGAAGGTGATGGAGATGGCGAGGAAGGCCAGGCCCGCGTTGTAGAGGATCGAGAAGACGCGCGTGAGATACTGCTGGAGGAGCAGCATGCTGCAGGTCGTCAGCGCGAGGCCGAGATAGAGCGCCCAGGTTCGAAGGCGTGAGTTCTGTTCAGACATGATGGGTCTTGGAGAGCGCGTGGATTCGCGGCACGGATCGAAGCTTACCCGGCTGGTGGGAGGGGGAGTCGAGGCTAGCCGGTCGGGTTGCTAGCGCTGGACGGCGCGAACCGCTCGCAAGCCGAGGAAGTTGCGCCGATCGTCCGGCGAGTAGCGGTGGCGGAAGGCCGAGCGGAGCTCATCCGAGTTGTCGCGGAAGCTGCCGCCGCGTGCGACCAGCTTGTCCGGTGCAGGGATGTCGCGATAGCCGTCGCGCTCAGCAGGCTCATAGGCCTCGTAGAGCGCGTAGCCGTCGAGGCACCACTCGGTGACGTTGCCCGCCACGTGGTAGAGGCCGAAGGGGTTCGCGGCGAGCTTGTTCACAGGAGCGTGAACGACGAAGCCGTCGGAGATGCGCGGGTTGTAGTCCCAATTCTCCGGGCCACCGTTCTTGCGTGCGAACTGGTCGGCCAGGTTGACCTTCGCGTTCAGCTTCGAGTCGCGGTCGCCGAGCCACCAAGGATCGATCGTGCCTCCGCGCGCGGCGTACTCCCACTGCGATTCCGTGGGGAGCGACAGCCCGAGCTGCCAGAGCGTGCGCTGCGCCTCGCTCCAACTCACACTCTCGACCGGGTGCAGAAGGTCGCGGCTCTGCCCGTCGCCCTTCTCGATCGGACCGTATGTACTCGGCTGCGTGCCGGTGGCGTACAGCCACTGTCCCTGAGTCATCTCGTACTTGCCGATGAAGAAGGCGTCGAGCTCGAGCTCATGGATCGGCCCCTCGTCTTCCCACGCGGCGTCGTACACGTTCGGATCACTCTTGATCAGGTCGAGCTCACGGCTCGGCGGCTGAGCGCCGAGGCGAGTGGTCGCGCCGGGGATCAGGACGAGGACAGTTCCGGTGTCTTCGGCGAGCGTGTACTTGCCGTTCTCGTCGAGCTCAGGAACGGTGCCGGACGCGATGTGAACGAACTCCCACAGGCCGGTCGTCTTGTCGCGCGCGAGGGGCACCAAGCCCATCTGCGGCTTGATCAGAAGGCCACCGTAGGCGGGAGACTCCTCTTCGTTGGCGATCGAAGCGATGGCAGCATCCCAGCGCTCGCTGTACTGCTCGATACTCTCGGCCTGAATGCGGTTGGCGAGCTCGATGCGTTGTTCGACGCTGGTGAGAGCGCCCGTCGAGGGATCGCGGAATTCGCCGAGGTCGTCCACCAGTTCGGAGAGGAGGTCGTGATGCCACTGGTCCTCGGAGCTCTCGAACTCCCACACGCGGAAGGCGTTGATTTCAGCCTCCAGCGCGTCGTAGTCCGCCTGAGTCTGTGTCCGTTCGTTGGTGCGCTCCACGATCTCGTTCTCGATGGCGACGGTCGTCTGCTCGGCAGCGAGGTCGGCGAGCATGGAGCCGAGCTGGACCAGGCGGTCTCCCAGACGCCGAAGCTCGCCCGCACGCGGGTGGCTGGCGCGGTCGTTCTGTAGCTGCTCCGAGGTCCGCGAACGAGCGACAGCTCGCAGGTTGGCGAGATCGGTTCGGTGGCTGTCGAGCCCGTCCGCGAGCTCGGTTGCCGGGCTCAGCCAGGCATTCAGGTCGGGCACCAAGGCCGGAACCGCGGGCCACAGATCACGCGCTCGCGACTCGAGCTGTTGCAGACGCTTGCCATCGGCAAGTCTCAGGACCTTGGCGCGCTCGCTGCGAGCCTCTTCGGCCGCATCTTCCGCAGCCTTGCGCTGCTTCTCGATCTCGATCTTCTGCTGTTCGATGATCAGCTTCTCGGCGATCGCGTCCTCTTTCTCGACGACGGCGACCTCCTTCTCGACAACCGCTTGCTTCTTCTCGACGACCGCCTGTTCCTTCTCGACCACGGCCGCCTTGGCAACCTTGCGTTCGGTCTTCGCGTCGTCGGCATAGGCGACACTGAGCACCGCGAGCCCCGCGACAATCACTCCGATCGTGGAGAAGACCGTCCCGGCGGCGACGCGGTTGCGTCCAACCCACTTGCGGAACTCCGCGACGGGGCCGGTCTCGTAGGCCTTGACGACACGCCCCTCGAGGAAGGCGCGGATGTCCTCGCCGAGCTGCTTGGTGTCGGCGTAGCGGTCCGAGATCTCGCGCGCCATGGCCTTGTCGCAGATCGCGACGAGCTCGGCGGGCGCTTTGACATCCAGTTCGTCCAGCGAAGCGGGTGGACCGCCGAGTACGCGATGCCAGATCTCCTGTCCGGACTGTCGCTTGGCGGGCTCCACGTAGGGCGCGTGCTTGGCGAGCAGGTGATAGAGCATCGCTCCGATCGAGTAGACGTCGGTGTGCGTTCCGATGTCGTCCAGCGCGCCACGCGCCTGCTCGGGCGCCATGTAGGCCGGCGTTCCGATGACGTCTCCGTCCATCGTGCGCAGGTCGTCGCCGCCCAGATTCATCTCGCCGCCGCGCCGGTCGGTGTTGACGATGCTCTGCTGAGCTTCGTCCGCATCCGGGCGAATGTCGCGGTTCTCGCGCTTGCCGATGACTCGGGCCAGGCCCCAGTCCATGACGTAGGTCTCGCCGAAGCGACCGACCATGACGTTGGCCGGCTTGAGGTCGCGGTGCAGCACCTTCTTGCTGTGCGCGTAGGACATCGCGTCGCAGACGGTCAGCAGCGTGGTGAGCGCGCGAGTCGTGTTCCAGCCTTCGCGCTCGGCCCAGACGAGCTCGTAGATCTTCAGGAGGTCGCGACCGCGAACCAGGCGCATCGTGAAGTAGCAGCGCCCTTGCTCATCCACACCGAGCTCATAGACCGGAACGATTCCGGGGTGGTCGAGCTGACCGGTGACCTGAGCCTCCTCCAGGAAGCGCGCCAGGATGTTGTCGACGGAGCTGGACTCCTCGCGAATATCCGACTGGCCGTGGCCCTCGTGGATGACCTTCATTGCCAAGTTGCGGCGCAAGTTCGGATCCCAGACCTTGAGGATCGCGCCCATTCCGCCGCGCGCCACCTCGCCACACATCTTGTAGCCGTGGCCCGCGTTCTTGTTGTTCTCGAGCAGACGCTCGATCAACAGGTCGGAGCGCGTGGACTCCCACTCCGCGTCCTCGAGTGCATCGCGCCCGTGACGAATCAAGAGCGTCTTGGCGACGGTGCCATCCGCGCCGGGCACGTTGGCGATCGTCTCCTCGAAGCTGCTCCAGTGTGCGTGGAGTGCGCGCAGCTGCTCTTCGAGCTCGGGGTGTGCCTTGCAGAAGTCGTCGAAGGAGCTGGCCGTCTTGGACTCGACGGCGAGCAGGTAGTCCGAGAAAAGACCGCGCGCTTCAGCACCCGGATTCTCCGGGGACTCGGGCTTGGAGGAGTCCCCGCGAATCAGCATGGTCTGCACGAGGGACGCGTCGCCGAGCTTCTCGACGCAGACAGTCTCGAGCAGGTTCCAGTCGTTCTCGAGGCGCCTCAGGTCAGCGTCGAGGTCCGGGTTCTCCCGGCAAAGCTCCTCGAAGTCGACCGCCTCACCGCGCTCGCGGCGCATCACGTAGTCGGCGAACTTCTCCTCAGCTTGGAGGGAGGGGCCCTTGGCTGAACCTGAGTCTGTCATGTTGGTACGGGCGGGTTAGTCCGCGTCCTTCTGTCGAGCTCGACCGGTCTGTTCTTGCTCTTCCGTACCTTTGGCGATGTCGGCGACCAGCTTGACGATGGCCTTCTGGATCGCATTGGCGGCTGCCGGGCTGCCCGTCTTGGAGAAGCTGCTGCCCGTGTTCAGGAGGTCGAGGAAGAGGTCGGGCTTGCTGCGGAACATCTTGCCCGTGAGGATCCTGTACTGGCCGCGACGCTCGAGGTTTGCGCCGATCTGGTCGCCGTTCGCATCCGAGAGAGCGCCGCCGATGCGGGCCGTCGCCACCAGGTACGAGTTGAAGAAGGCGTAGTTGAACCAGTCGAAGAAGCCGACCTCTTCGATGTCCTGGACATGGACCTCGTTGATCGTCAGAGCGAAGTGGAAGTCGGCCTCGTCCGCGGGGACGAGCTCGAAGTGCTCGGTGTGCTGGAGCGCCACCTCGAAGGTCCGCCGGAATCGATCGATCGGCCGCGGGTCACGGTCGCCGATCGCGGGCGCCATGACGTCCTCCGGGAGCACGTTCGCAGAGCGGTTTTCGTCGATGGAGACGTAGACCCGGGGGCGCTGGGACACGCGCTCGATCTTCTCGACCCGTGGCAGCCGGGCGACGGGGTCGAGCTCGGCCGGGGTTCGGCAGCCGCCCGCGAAGGGCAGCATGGCGAGCAGGGCCAGGAGAGGGAGGAGCTTGACCTGGCGGGCAGGTACACGGACAAGGCAAAACGTGCTCATGAAGTTCTGAGTTCGGGTTCGCTGGGAGCCTCGGGACGCCGCGGCCTCTGGAAGGCGAAGATTATAGGTAGCTTACCGAGGGGGAACCAGGAGGCGCTGCCTCCGGAGCGCTCAGGCGCTGCGTTTCAGGCCGGCTCGTGCTCGAACATCGCTGGACGCCATCCGACTGAGTCGCGGCATGGTGCTCTCCGTGCCAACCGGGGGCAGGGTCTCGCCTGCCTTTTCCCGTTCTCGACGAATTCGCCACACGGCCCACTCTTCGCTCTCGAGGTCGCTGTCGAGCTGAGGCCCTTCGGGCGCGTTGGCTCGGAGGCCCGGCTCGACCAAGGTCCGCGGATAGGGATTCACGGCTCGCCACATGATCTTGACGACCGGCAGCCAAATGGGCGTTGCCACGAGGACGAAGATCAGCTTGAGGTCGATGAGGGCGAGGAGTTCCACAGCCTCCGTTCATCGGAACGGTACTCGCTCGACCTGGAGAAGGCGGATCCGGTTTCCGGAGAATTAGTCCCTGGCGAGCGCTGCCCCCGCACCGAGCCAGCCGCTCGTTCCCAGGAACTCTCCGCCGGGGTGGGAGCCGCGGCCGGCGAGGACGAGCCCGCCGATCTCCGTCCGGTAGTGCGCCAGGTGAACCGAGGGGCGCTGCACCCAGAGCTGGTCCAGCCCGAGCTCGGCGTGCATCGGGTGTCCGCCGTCCAAGCTGAACGTGCTCTCGAGGTCGGTCGGAGCGAGCACCTGGCTGGCGACCAGCTGGGAGGTCAGCTCACCGGAGACAGGCTCGAGTCGGCGAAGCACGGTCTGGAGTAGCTCGGCCTTGCGCGCGACGGTCCAGCCACCATTCAGGTCGAACGGCGCGTTGTGCACGAGGATCGAGACGGAGGAGTGTCCGCTCGGTGCGAGCTCTCGATCGGTCTCGGAAGGCACGGCGATGTCGAGCCAGGGATGCTCGCCGAACTCGCCGTACTTGGTGTGGTCGAAGGCCTGCTCGAGCGCGACGGTCGTGTCGACGACGCGCGCAAACTCGAAGCGCGTGTCGGCGTGCTCCTTGAACTGCAAGGGAGCCGAGAGTGCCAGCCGCACGGCCGCCGTCGTTCCGCGCGCGCGCACTCGCTCCGCCGCGCGGCGCTGTCTCACCGGGATGACTCCGTCGCAGGCTGCGAAGGTCCGTCGAACTCCCAGGCCGGAGACGACGAGTGCGCAGTCGAGCTCTTGACCGTCACTGGTGCGCACCGCGCACACACGCCCGTTGTCGACGAGGATTCCCGAGACCTCCGTGTCGAACTGGAGCTCGACTCCCGCGGCGCGAGCGGCAGCGACGAGCGAGTTGGTCAGCGCACTCGGTCCTCCCTCGACACCCGGTCCGCCCGCCAGCTCGCGCATGAGCAGGAGCGCGCCGGAGCCTGCGGAGCGCGGACCCAGGAAGGCGCCCTCCAGTCCGCGCGAGGCGAGAGCTGCGCGGAGGAGCGAGTCCTCGAAGGTGTCGTTCAGGAGATCCTCCGCACACATCGGTGCGGCGCGCAGGATTCGGCTCATCGCGTTGGCGCCGAGTCTGCGCAGGGAGAGGCTGGGCTTGGCGAGCTGCAAGAGGGTGCTCCAGCCGGCGGCTTCGAGCACCGGAGGAGCTTGATCGATCAGCGCGTCGAGAATGGCGCGAATCGGCTCGAGCTCGGCGCGCCAGTCACTCCAGCGAGTGGCGTCGCTCGAGCTGCGCTCGGAGAGACCGCCGGGTACTTGGTCGTCTCCGTAACGGAGCACGAGCCCGCGGCCTTCGGGTTCGGGAACACAGACCGCGGCGGCCTGCTCGCGCAAGCGCAGTCCGTGGCTCGCCAGATCGAGGTCTTTCACGAGCCGAGGTCGAACGCCGAAGCTGCCGTGCTGAATTCCCGGCACCAGGTAGCCGGGATGAAACTCCTCGAGAGCGGCGACTCCGCCGGCCACCGACTGGCGCTCGAGGATCGTGACCTTGTGACCGGCGCGCGCGAGCCGGATCGCTGCGGTGAGCCCGTTGTGTCCGGCGCCGAGGACGACCGTTGTTCCCTTGCTCGACATCTCTAGCGCGGATTATTCATGAGCCGCGAGAGAAAACGTCGCGACTCGGTTCCTGTTGGTGCTTTGCGTGCGTCGGACCCACAGACGACCTTGTAAGGTCGTCGAGGACGCCGGCGTGCGCAAAGTGCCGGCAGGGGCCGAGAGGCCGGCAACGCTGGCCGTTCGTGGCGTTTGCTCCGTGTGGTCATGAATAGTCCGCGCTAGAGCGCCCCCGACTCGAGCATGGCGCTGGCGGCGAGTGCACCCGGCGCTCCCATGATGCCGCCGCCCGGATGAGTTCCCGAGCCGCACATCCACAGGCTGTGGATGGGGGTCTTGTACTGAGCCCAACCGCTGACCGGCCGTAGGAAGGCCAGCTGTTCCAGCGAGAGCTCGCCGTGGAAGATGTTGCCCTCCGTCAGCCCGAACTCCTGCTCGAGGTCCCAAGGGGTCAGGACCTGGCGATGCAGAATGATCTCGCGAATGTCGGGGATGTACTCCTCGAGCGTGTCGATCACCGTGTCGCCAAAGGCTTCGCGCTGCTCGGGCCACTTGTCCGCGCCGCCTTCGAGGTCGTACGGCGCGTACTGGACGAAGCAGGACATGATGTGCTTGCCGGGCGGCGCCAGCGTCGAGTCGACTAGCGAAGGAATCACGACGTTGATGTACGGGCGGCGCGAGAATTTTCCGTACTTGGCTTCGTCGTACGCTCGCTCCAGATACTCGATGGAGGGTGCGATCGCGATGTCTCCGCGCAGGTGGGCCGAGTCGCCGGGCCTGCACGCGAACTCCGGGATGCGGTCGAGCGCGAGGTTGACCTTGCCGGAGCTGCCGCGGAACCGGAAGCGCTTCAGCTCGCTGACGAACTCGGTCGGCAGGTACTCCTCGCCGACGAGCCTCATGAAGGTCAGGCGCGGGTCGAGGCCGGAGACGACCGTCGACGCGCGGATCTCCTCGCCGTCTTGAAGCACGACTCCGCGGCACTTGCCTCGCTCGACGATCATCTGCTCGACGCCGGCCGACGTACGGATCTCCGCACCGAAGGACTGAGCCGAGCTCGCGATGGCATTGCTCACTCCACCGGTGCCGCCGCGCGCGAACCCCCAGGAGCGGAAGGCGCCATCGATCTCACCCATGTAGTGGTGCAAGAGGACGTAGGCGGTTCCCGGCGAGCGCACGCCCTGGAAGGTCCCGATGATTCCGCTGCAGGCCATCGGCGCCTTGAGCTGGTCCGACTCGAACCACGCGTCGAGGAAGTCGACCGCGCTCATCGTCATCAGTCCGAGCTCTTGCTCGAGCAGGTCGGCGGGGAGGTCGCGCAGGTTCTTGCCGAGCTTCAGCATCTCGAACAGCTCGCGCGGCTTGAGCGAGGCCGGGTTCGGAGCGGGAGAGTCGATGATCGGTTTCGCGAAGGCGGCCAGCCGCGCCATGGTCGCGCCGTAGGTTCCGTAGATCTCGGCGTCGCGCGTGCTGAAGCGCGAGATCTCGCGGCGTGTCTCGTCCGCATCGGACCAGCGGCACAGCGAGCGTCCGTCGGGATAGGGCGAGAAGGAGCACTCGAGCGGAATGGTCTGGTAGCCGTGCTCGACGAGGTTCAGGTCTCGAATGATCCAGGGCCGCAGCAGACTCACGACGTAGGAGCAGACCGAGTAGGTGAAGCCGGGGAAGATCTCCTCGCTGACCGCCGCGCCTCCGACGACGTGGCGCTTCTCCAACACGAGCACCTTGCGTCCCGCCTTGGCCAGATAGGCCGCGCAGACCAAGCCGTTGTGACCGCCGCCGACAATGATCGCGTCGTAGCTCTTCAAACGAGGCTTCCGTTCTGTGGTGTCGAGCGCTTGCGCGCCGGATCGAAGAAGGGCCGCTTCGAGACGGTGGCGGAGACGCGCTTGCGCTGGTACTCGACGAGCACCTCCATCTCCAGCTGGGTGCCGAGCTTGGCGCTCGCCTTCTCGACCAGACCGAGCGCGAGGTTTTGCTTCAGGGTCGGCGACCACACGCCACTCGTCGCGCGCCCGACCTGACGGACCCGACCGGTCTTGCTGTACACGGGAACTCCACCGCGCCAGGCCGTCGAGGGCAGCTCGGGCGGGAGACCTTCGGCTTCGTACAGGTGTTCCAGCTCGGTCCAGTCGAGGACGAGCCCGACCGTTCTTCGAGCGGCGGGGTCGCCCTTGCGCTCGATCAGCGCGCGCTGCCCGATGAAAGCATCGCGCTCGAGCTCGACCGTCCAGCCGAGTCCGATCTCGAAGGGTGTGTTCTTCTGCGAGGGGATCGCTGCATCGCGCGCGGAGGAGTAGTCCACTCCGGCGAGGATGAAGCCTGCCTCGACTCGGGCGACATCGAGCGCACTCAGCCCGGCGGGCAACAAGCCGTGGGCGTAGCCGGCGATATCGACGGCGTCCCAGAGTCCGAGCGCGGACTCGTTCGCGCACCAGAGCTCGTAGCCGAGGTCGCCCGTGTAGCCCGTTCGCGTAACGACGCAGTCGAAGTCGCGGATGCGTGCGGGCATGGCGCCGAAGAAGGGCAGGCTGCGGAGCTCTGCATGGAACTCGGGTGCGAGTGCCGCCGCGACGACCTCGCGCGAGCGCGGCCCCTGGACGGCCAGCGAGGCCAGCTCCGCACTCGTGTCGCGGAGCTCGACTTCCATGCCGGCGGCGTGCGTCTCGAACCAGTGGAAGTAGGGCTCGGCGGCGGTCAGGCGGAAGTGCTCGTCGCTGAGCCGCGTCACCGTCCCGTCGTCGAGCAGCATGCCGTCGTCGTCACACCAACACAGGTAGGTGCAGCGACCGACGGCGAGCTTGGTGATGTCGCGCACGGTCACGCGGGCCAGGAGTCGAGCGGCGTCGGGTCCGCGCAGGTCGATCTTGTAGAGCGGCGTGACATCGATCATCGCGGCGGCGTGCCGGATGGCGTAGTACTCGCGCTCGTGGCAGGTGCCGTAGTGCTCTACGGCGAAATAGCCGGCCCAGGTCTTCCACGCGAGGCTCGTGCACAGATCGGCGGTGCGCGGATGAAAAGGACTGGGGAGCGGCATGGCGTGGAAGCGTGAAGCTACCAACCGCCGGGGCTCCCCTAAAGAGTGGCGCTCGAAGAGTGTGCGCTAGAAGCCGCGCCGGTTCGCGGCGCCGAAGCCACCCTTGGAGGAAGGCTGCGAAGAGGTTGCCGGTGCTCCTCCCCGGGGGCGGCCGTAATCCGCCGGACCGATCGTGGTTCCCTTCGAGGCCTGGCCCGAGCCCTGACCCGAGTGGGGCGCCGAGCGTCGCGCTGCGGGTTGGACGACATCCGAACCTCCGCGTTTGGCGTTCTGCGCTTGCTCCTCTTCCCACTGCTCCCGCAGCTTGACCTGAGCGTAGGTCTCGCTCGTGAGCGGGCTCTCGATGTGCCCGTACTTCTCCTCGAGCAGGATCAGCTCGCGCGGCCCGGGCGTGCCACCGAGCAGCCCACCCTCACGCCACAGGGCGCCCTGGAGCTCGCCCCACATGGTCTTGAGGATCGGCCACCAGATCTTGTAGGTGACCGCGATGAAGGCGTACTTGAGGAGATTCTCGAAGAACATGGGAGTGGAGCCAGCGCCGATCGGCGGGTCGGGCTCCGTTTCAAACCTAACCCACTCTGAGCGGAGAGCCAACCCGCGCGCGCGAAGCATTGCGAACGGGCGAGTCCGGGCGACTTGGAGCTAAGATGGGCGTCATGACCCGAACGCGCTGGATACTGATACTCCTCTTGACGCTTCCCCTCAGGGCCACGGCCGGCGGAGCGCCCGAGAGTGCGAGGGAAGTGAAAGGGATGACCATCTCGTGTCAGACCTGGGGAGCGGAGTGGGGGACGGATTCTTTTGCTGCCGAGCTCGATGAGCTGAAGCAGCTGGGCGTGAACTGGATCGCGATTCACCCCTATGCGTGGATTCGAAGGGACGGCTCGCTGTCGTGGCAGGAGCTCGATACGGCGAACCCACCGGAGTGGTTGGCGCGACCCATTCGAGAAGCGACGGCGCGCAACATGTCGCTCTTCGTCAAGCCGCACATCGGCTACTGGGGCAGCCCGTTCTCGTGGCGCGGCGAGATCGACTATCCCGATCGCGAACAGCGACAGAGGTTCTTCGCCGACTACAAGCGCTGGATCCTCCAGGTGGCGGAGTGCACCAAGGATGCCGGCGCGTTCGCGGTGGGAACCGAGCTCGCACTCCTGAACCGGCCCGAGGATGAGCCGGTCTGGCGAGACCTGATCCGGTCGGTGCGCGAGGTGACCAAGGCCCACCTGACCTACGCCGCGAACTGGGACGTCTACAGGGACCTGCGCTTCTGGGACGCGCTCGATGTCGTCGGCGTGCAGGCCTACTTTCCGATCGCCGTCGGAGAAACGCCGACGGATCGCGAGCTGAGCGAGGGCTGGCAGGTCGTCGTGAAGGAGCTCGCGAGCTTCCACGAGCGAACCGGCAAGCCGGTGGTGCTCACCGAGCTCGGGTACAACCGCTCACTCGTCGCGGCGCGAGAGCCGTGGTCTCACATCAGTGCGAAGCGGAGCGATGCGCCGGCGGCCGAGCTGCAGCGCCGGTTGCTCCGCATCGGTCTGGAGACCCTGGCGCCCGAACGCGAGTGGTTGCGCGGAGCCTTCCTCTGGAAGTGGTTCGCGGGTGAAGCGCCGCGCGCGAACTTCATGCTCGACACGCCCGCTCTGCGCGAAGTGATCCAGTCGGTCTGGCGTGCGACTGCGAACGAGCCGTCGAAGTAGCGCGAGCCGCTCCCGCTAGTTCGACTCGAGGAGCGTGATCAGCTTGCCGTAGAGCATCTCATTCGCGCCGATGAAGAACTCCATCAGGTTGTCGTACTCCGGTGTGTCGAGGTAGCCGATGCCATACGAGATCAGACGAGAGCGGTTGTCACCGAGCGCTTCGAACAGGATTACGTTCGTGAGCCGGTCACCGTCCTGCTTCAAGACCTCGGGCCAGTTCTGGCTGATGTCGGCCTTGAGCGTCAGGACGCGACGGGGGACGTAGTTCACGATGTGGAGCGTGTTCGTTCCCGGGTCGCCGAGCTTCGCGTTCTCGTCGTAGTGGGTGCGGATGGTTCCGCCGACGCGCAGATCGATCTCGACGAGAGGGGAGGACCAGAGCGCCCAGCCGGCGGCGGTGGTATGTGCCCGCCAGACATCCTCGACCGGAGCGTCGATGAGGACCTCGTGAACCAGGATGCGCTCGCCCGCTTCGGTCGTCTCGATGCGGCTCGTGACCTTGGGCGGTTCCTCTTGCGGCTTCGGTTCGAGCGAACCGTTCTGAAACGGAATCAAGCAGAGCAGGGCGATCAGGCAGGAGCGAAGCTTCATGATCGCGGGCTCTCGAAGTTTCTAGGGTTTGCCGATGACGCGGTTCTCGTCGTTCACGTCGCTGATCGCGTCGGGGAAGCTGCGCTCGAGCTTGACCTCGCGCTCTTCATGACAGCGTTGGCAAGCGTCGAAGAAGCGCGTCTCGCGATCCGCGGAAGGCATCAGGACATGCATCGCCTTGGTGGTGTTCCACTGAGGATTGGAGTCCTCGGTGCGAGGGACCCAAGTGTGTCCGAAGATTCTGCAGAAGAAGTTCACGTCGATGGAGGCTGTGGGGCGCTTGAAGCTCGCGGGGTCCGAATTCCGGTCTCGTCCGCGTTGGAAGTCGAAGAGTTCTACGGCTTCCCAGCTTCTCCGGCAAGGGACTGCACCTCTGCAGGCCTGGGCCCTACTATCGGAGCATGAGTACTTCCGGGTTTTCGATGGGCGCGGATCGGGGATGGACGCAGTAGGCGGCGGGTCTGAAGCGCTCCTCCGGCATCGGCTGACCAGCCCGTCCGGGAGTGTCGCGGTCCTCCTCGGCCTGGCAGCGGTCGGCGGAACGGTCTGGCTTCAGGCCGGAGGACCCAGCGGCGGCGACTTCCAGGTGCTCGCCCTCCTCCTCGGTCTGACACTTGGGCTCGCCGTGATTCTGCGCTCGATGGGCCGAGCGCCCGACGCGGTCGGCTTCGCTCTGGCGCTGTTCGTGGCCGCCATCGCGGGCTCGTTGTGCTCGGACCTGCCGGAGTTCCCCTCCGCGATCAGCGAGGGTGACAGTCCACTTGGAGTGCCCATCGTCGCGGGCTTCTCGCTGCTCGCGATTGGCTTCTTCCTGATCAATCCCGCGGCGCTCTCCGCGGGAGAGCTCGTCGTCCTCGCGCTCGTCATGTTCGCGGCCGGCAACGGCAAGGTCTGGACGCGCAGCAACGAGGAGTTCTTTCCGCTCTACGCGGGGCTGGCTGCGCTCGCTCTCGCCGTTGTGCCGCGGCGCGCGACGGGCCTCGTCTCGGCGCGACGAACGCGCTGGCTCTTCGGTCTGACCGTCGCCTTCCTCGCGTGGATCCTCGTGTGTGGATGGATGGGCGAAGACCCGGGACGCACCGACGAGCTCTTCGCCCGCATCCTCACCGGCGTCGTCGCCGGCTGGGCTGCAGCGCGGGTCCTCGATCGGAGCGGTGTCGAGCGCGCGCTCTTGATGGCCGCGTTGTGTGGCGCTGCAGTCCTGCTCGTCTTGCCCGCGCTCCTGGGCGCAGCCGAGGTCTTGGAGCTCGCTCAAGTCTTGCGCGGCACGCGACTGCGGCTCTTCAGTCTTCACCCCAACCTGACCGGCACCTTCCTGGCCGTCGAGCTGGTGCTCGTCGGCGGCTTGATCACGAAGGCGCGAGGACTCAACCGCCTGTCCCTGGTGACCATCGGACTCGCGACTCTGCCCGCGCTCTACCTGACACGCTCGCGCACCGCGTGGATGGCGGCCTTGCTCGGCTTGGCCGTGGTCGTCCTGGCACGTCGCTTCTCCCGTCGTGTGTGGATGGGCGTGATCAGCACCGCCGCACTCTTGATCCTGATCGTTCTGCTCGTCGCGCCCGTTCGAGAGGCGGTCTTGCGTCCGAGCAGCTCCTCGCAGTCGCTCTCTCAACGCATCTACCTCTGGGACGCGTCGGCCAAGCTCGTCGCGGAGAGTCCGGTCTTCGGCATCGGCCTCAACAACTACTTCGCGCACGGTCGCACCGCGGCGACGCCTTCCTACTACGACAACACCGACAAGGGGCTGCACCCGCACAACCTTCTCTTGGCGGTTGCCGAGGGTTCCGGCCTGATCGGACTCGCACTGTTTTTGGGCCTCGTTGGACTCGTCGTCTTCGCGTGTATGCGCGGGACCGACAGCGGAGCCGCTCCCGTCGAGCGCGGTCCGCCTCTGCGCGGAGTGCTGCTCGCGGTGCTCGCGACACTCTTCGCCGCGAACATGTTCGACCTCGGACTGTCGCAGATGACTTTCGTGCCGACGCTGTTCTGGTTGATCGCCGGGATGGCGGTTGCGCTGGAGAGCGGACCGTCGGACTCGCACTCGGGCAGCGCGGCGCCGTCCTGGCGGGTCGGCCTGGCCGTCGTCTTTGCGCTCCTGTTCGCCGCTCGGCCATTCCTCGGCGAGCGCTACTTCCAGGCCGGTGTCCAGCTGCAGGAGATGCAGGACCCGTCGAGCGCTCTCGCCGCGTGGGAGCAGTCGCGTCGATTCATGCCCTGGGCCACAGCGCCGGTGATTCGCAGTGCGCAGGTCACCGCGCGGGCCGAGCGAAGCGCAGACGCGGAGGCCTTCTACGAGACGGCGACGCAACTCTCGCCAACCCATCCGCGCTATCGCTATCGGTACGCTCTCTTCCTCGCGCGCGAGAACAAACCCGCGCGCGCCATCGAGCAGATCTCCCGCGCGCTCGAGCTCGATCCTCACTCGGACGAGGAGGGGCTCTTTCGCTTGTTGTACGCCGAGTGTCTCGCGCGCACGGCTCGAGCCGCGGAAGCGCGCGAGCAGCTGAAGCGTGTCGTGCTGGTTGCACCGGATGACTTCGGGCGGCTCGGTTCGATGGGGTGGCAGCTCCCGGTCAAGGACGGCGAGACGATCCTGGTTCGCGACCTGGCGGTCGAGCTGGGCGAGGAGCTGGTGAGTGAAGCGGCGTCGCTCGAGATCTGGGACGTGCGCCGCCGCGGGAATCACCTCGGTAAGATTCTCAGTCAGTTGGGAGAGACCGAGAAGGCGCTCGAGATTCTCGAGGGCGTGCAAGCGGCCCTGGGCGGGCTCGACATCAGCCTGGAGCGACTGGCCACGGGATTCCGCGCCGAGCTCGGCCGCGACTTCGAGAGCGACGAGGTCTACCAGACGAAGGACAAGGTGGGGCGTCTGCTCGACATCGAGTTCACGCCGGAAGAGGCGATCGGGCAGGCGGAGCAGGGCCTCCGAATGGTCGTGGACATCTACTTCGAGCGCGGCATCTATCACCAGCTCTACCAGGTCCTCTTCGATGCTGCGATCGAGGTCCGCGACGACGAGCGACTCGAGCGAGCGATCGAAGGGCTCTTGTTCTTCGCCGACCCGAACTCGCGCGTCGAACACCTGGTGGCGTACTCGGACCTCTTGGCCAAGCGCAAGCGCGGCGAGGAGGCGCTCGCGACGATCGCCGATGGGCTCGTGGCTTGCGACGCAGTCAAGCATGCTTCGAGTCGCGAGCAGGCGGCCTTCATGTTCGCCACGACGGCGCTCTCGATTGCGAACAGGCGAGGCCGCTCCGTCGAGCAGCGCCTGGAGTTCATCGAGGACGCACTCGGTCCGCCGTCGCGCGGCGTCACCAGCCAGCTGTTTTGGATCGTGGTCAACCTGAGTCTGGCTGGCGAAGATCCGTCGCGACAAGAAGCCGCGGGTCTCGCTTTCCAGGAGCTGCGCCGGCGCCATCCCGCGGAGGGGGCCTCGATCGAGGTCTACTTCGAGAGAGCGCAGCCGCAGTCGCGGACGCCGAACGACTACAAGGATATGAACGACTAGGACAAGAGCTGTTGCACACCGCCATGAACACGCACATCAAGTTCCTCACGCTCGCGCTGCTCCTGATCGGTTGCAGTTGTCACTCCGTCTCACTCCCGGCTCCAGCCCGGCCCGTGATCTCGTTTCCGAGGTCCAGCCTCACGGCGTCCATCGCGGTCGAACCCGAGAGCCGCGAGCTGACCCACACCCTGGGCGGCACTTCAGCGGGCCTCGCGCACCGCTTCGAGATGGAGGTCGGCGCGACGCTCGAGCGTTATGCCGAGGCCTACTGCGCACGCGCCTTCGAGGCTGGCTCGGAGCTCGGCATCGAGGTCCGGATCGTGAGCTTCACGATCGCGGAGGGCGCCGGTCAGCTCGTCACCGAGTTCACCGTCCAGCGCGCGGGCCAGCCGATCTTCTCGCCGCGCTACGAGGTCTCCGGCCCTCCGCGTTCCGGCCTGCCCGGCAACCGGGTGGTCGATGCGAGCGTGAACGTTGCAGCGGAGGGCAGTACGACCGCCACGAAGGAGAGCCTGCGCCGCACCCTCCACGACGTCCTGACGCTGACTCTGAGCAGCTTCTTCGAGGAGCTGCGCGCTCAGTTATAGCTCCACAGGTGGACACGCGCGCCTCCGAGAGTCGGATTCCAGTTGGAGCGGAGGCCCCGCCGATAGGGCTCCCCATGCTGCTCCAGGCCTGTCCCTCCTGCGCGCGTCAGTACGACGTCTCGCACCTCGAGCCGGGCAACTCCGTCCGCTGCATCTGCGACCTGCGCTTCACCGTGCGAACACCGAAGGACCTGCGCGTGCAGGGCTTGCGCTGCACTCACTGCGGTGCACCGACCAACTCGGCGGACGAAGACTGCACCTACTGCGCTGCCGCTCTCGACGAGCGCTATCGCAAGAGCGGGAGGTGCCCGAGCTGCCTGGAGCGCCTCGATCACGACGCCGCGCACTGCAGCGCTTGCGGCACTCGAATCAAGCCGGATGCACTTCCGGCGATCCCGGCCGGCAAGACGTGTCCGCGCTGCGAGTCGGAGCTGCACATCCGTTCACTCGAGGTCGTCCACGTCATCGAGTGCGATGGATGCGAAGGGCTCTGGCTGGATCCGAACGACTTCCGCCAGCTGACGCACAAGGCACGGCGCGGAAACCTCGAGCTCTCGCGAGCCGAGCCCAGGCAGAAGGAGACGCCGCTCGAGAGACCGGCGCAGTCCTACATTCCCTGCCTCGACTGCGGTGAGATCATGTTGCGCCGTCAGTTCACGCATCGCGCACGCCCGACCGGCGTCGTCCTGGACTACTGCCGTGACCACGGCATCTGGTTCGATGGCGATGAGCTCTCCTCGATCCTGGCCGCGATTCAGAACGGCTGGGAGAACGCACCGGATGAGTCCTTCATTCAAGAGGCGCTTCGGCCGCGCGTCGAGGTCCAGAAGCTGCCGACGGGTGTGAAGCCGAATCGCAGCAAGCCGGTGGGCTTCTCCTACAAGCAGCTCCTGCGCTCCCTCTCCGAGATCCTCTTCTCATGAGGCCCGCGGAAGACGCAGCGCCAGCGATTCGCTATCTTCGCGCCGTCATGCTCCATCGCACTCTCCCACTGGTTCTCCTGGTGTCTGCTGCCTGTGTCCTGCCCCAGAGGTCTGGGGTGAGAGATCGAGCCAGCGAAGTCGGCTCCGCAGTGGCGAGTTCCACCGAGCAGCGCGAGCCCGTCGAGCGCGATCGACCCTTCATCTCCCTCGAGTACGACGCCTACCGCATCAACGGAACCGGCTCGATCAGTGGCCAGGCCTTCCTGCGCACGCGCGGCGGCGAGGTCAAATTCGGTGCGGGGGCGATGGTGCACCTGGTGCCGGTGACGAGCTACTCCTTCGAGTGGTACAACCGCGAGATCCTCGGCGGCGAGGTCCTGGCGGAGCGCGACGCTCGCGCCGAGTTCTTCCACTGGACCGTTCGCGCCGACGGGTTCGGCGAGTTCGTGATCGAGGAGCTGCCGGAAGGCGAATACTTCTTGGCGAGCAAGGTGCACTGGGAGATCCAGGGACCGAGCGGGAAGTTTCATCCCGCAGGCGGTTGGGCACACGCGCGCGTCAAGGTGCGCGACGGACGCACGACGCGCGCGGTCCTCACTCGCTGAGCGACGCCTCAGTTGAGGCGGATCGCCTGAAGCGGATCGAGGCGCGAGGCTCGCCAGGCGGGGATCGCGGCGAAGAGCAGGGTCAGCACCAGCGTGCAGGCGAGAATGATCGCGACGGCGAGCGGCTCGACCTGGCTCGGAATCGTGTCGAACCCGTACAGCGTGCGGTCGAGGATCTGGACGCCCAAGAGGTCCGAGAGCCAGCGCTCGATCGAGTCGATGTTGGTTGCGGCGAGCGCACCCGTCGCTGCACCGGAGACCGCGCCGAGCGCAACGTCCCAGGTGGCGATCATCAGGAACATCGAGAGGAGCTTGGACGGCGTGGCGCCCAAGGCCGTGAGGATGCCGATGTCGCGGCGCTTCTCGGTGATCATCATCGAGAGGATCGCGAAGACGGTGAAGCCGGCCACCATCAGGACCAGGCTCAGAACGATGGCCATGATGCGTCGCTGGTTCTCGATCGAAGCCAGGAGGTTGGCGCGCTGGCTCTCCCAGGTCCGCACCTCGGGATGTCGTTCGGAGTGACGCAAGAGTCCGCGACGACCGAGCTCCTCCGTCATCGTGACGCACAGCTCCTCGCCATCGCGGTCATAGTCGTAGAGGTCCACCGCCACCTCGCTGTAGGGGCGATCGCCACCGACGAACTGGCCGAGGACCCGCCGATCGAGATAGATCCGCGTCAGGTCGGAGTCGTTCTCGCCGGAACGGAAGCTCCCCGTCACCGTGAAGCGTTGGCGCCGCTGTTCGACCTGTCCCGTGACCTCGTCCGGAAAAGCGGTCAGGACTTCGATCACTTCGCCGTGCTTCAGACCGAGGGCGGTGTAGAGCTGTTGACCGACGACCGCTCCGGGCGGAGCGCCCTCTTCGACGTCGAACGGAAACAGGGGCAGGTCGACCGGCGCACCGGCGCCGACGGACTCGCGGCGAAGTGCGACCAGCAGCTCACTGGTGTCGAACTCGTCCTGGACGTGCTGGTCGAGCTGGAGGCCGAGGCAGCCGAACCAGGCGCCGAGCGTCGCCAGGGTGAGTCGGTCGATGGTGCGCACATCGACACCGACCAGCTGAACGCCGGCCAGCGTAACGTGGGCGGTTCGCGCCAAGATGCCGCCGCCAGACTCCGAGCGCAGCCCGCTCTCGGCGAAGCCGGGCCGCTCGAGCATCCCGTAGTAGGACAGGCGAGGGGTGCTCGCGCGCACGCGCTCGTCCGCGCGCAGGACGCTCAGCATCTCGTGCAGGTTGTCGCGCACTTCGGTGCCGTCGGCGCGGCGCAAGAAGACGGGCGTCACGACGACGTCCGACATGCTCCCGCGCAGGAAGTCGCGGTGCTCCTGCAGGAAGCCCGTCATGATCGAGAGGATCATGACCAGCGCTCCGACCGCGAGGAACAGACCGACGATGGCGATCAGGTTCGTGCGACGCGAGATCAGATAGCGCCAGCTGAGGAAGTAGCGGAACATGGAAGGTCAGTTGGAGCGGTTGCCTACGAGCCTGAATGGAAGGCGGCCACCGGCGAGCACCATAGGGGCTACGCGGCGGCCGCATCAAGCGCGCGGGCGCTGAAGGCTGGGAGCTTTACCCGCCGATGACGACGTCGAGGGCGTTGTTGAACAGGATCGTACCGTCGGGGAGGATCGCCGAGCCCTGAGCGTAGATGCACACGCCGAGCAGGCCCGGGTCCATCGGGACGTTCAGCTTGGTCATGCCCTTGCGGATGAAGGTCAAGTAGGGCGGGAGGATCAGGGCCTCGCCGGCGATCGGGAAGAAGACGCCGGAAGTCGGACCGCCGATGCCGACCGATAGGATGCTGCGGATCGCGCCGGGGGTGACCAGGTCGACCATCGTGGTCCAGGTTGCGCCGAGCTCGCAGGCGACAGTCTGCGTGAACCCGAGCGGGTTGATGCCGCTGCCGTTTCGGACCGTCGCGGTTCCGGCCGCGTGCATCGTGATGTTGTCCAGGCCGATGTTCCACTGCTGGAAGATCGCGAACAGCGAGGGATCGGACCAGATGATCTTGATCTCGGTGACGTTCGTGATCAGGTCGTTCCAGTCGTCGCCCGCCTGAAAGCTGCCGACCCAGCCCGCGGGGAGTGCCGAGACATCCGCGCTGGGAATCGGAAAGTCGAAGTGCTTCCAGCCGCCTTCGACGAGCGGGATGTTCGGACCCACGAGGCAGGCGCTGTTGTCGTCCGCGGGGCTGCCGGTTCCCTTCGTATCGATCAGCTGGATCGACATCTCGAACCCGGTACCGTCGCCGAAGTCCGTGTTGATCGTGCGCGCGTCGAACTCGAGCTCCGTGACGCCCGCTGCCCGAAAGTCGCCGACGAAGCTCGGCGAGTTCGAGGTCCAGATGGGGTAGAAGGTGTCCGCCGTGGCCTGGTGCAGGAAGCCGCCGGATTGCCGAACTCGGGTTCGATGATGTCGCCGGGGTTGTAGGACCAACCGCCGAGGTTCACGCCCGTGTCGAAGTGGTCGTGGATCGGTGCAACCCCTCCGCCGTTCGCGAAGAGGGTCGAGGAGAGCAGGCAGAGTGCGGGCAGGAGGGAGCGGGTGTGCATGGAGATCCTCTTGTTCGGTGAAGGAGAGCTGCGAGTCCAGGACAGAGCGCTCCCATTAGACACCGAGCCCGAGATTTCCGCTCGACCCGCGCGAGATGGCGCGCCCGACAGGACTCGAACCTGTGACCGCCGGATTAGAAATCCGGTGCTCTATCCAGCTGAGCTACGGGCGCGTCGGCGGAGAGGATACCGGGTGCCTTGCCAGGTGGAAGCGCGATCGCGGTCGTTTTCGAAAGAGTGCGCGCCCTTCGCGAGGAATCCCGCAATGACTTCCTGCGCAACTCTCTCGGCAGTCTCGATCGAGCTACCTCGGCTCCACTCCGCCCGCATGGATCCGGTTCCATTCGCGCACGGTCTCGACTCGAATAACGCGAGTCGAGAGGTCCGGAGACTCCAGCATTTCGATGAGCTTCGGCCGCAGCTGCACGTGGACTCGCCACAGAATCTTGAACAGAGTCCAGGTCGCCATCGGTCCCGCCTCCGAACAGCCGCTCGGGAGCTCGCTGCGGGTGCGCCAGAGCGAGGTGAACTGGCGCTTCGTCACCCACCAGTAGTGACGCCAGATCGGAAAGTCCACGAAGACGATGGCCGTCGCGCGCTGGAAGCGGCGCTCGATCACATCGAGCGAACCGAACCCGTCGATGATCCAGCTCTCACCAGCCGCCCAGCTCTCGAGTATCTCGCTCGTCTCCGTCTCGGGTCGCTTGCGCATGCCCGCCACGTATTGGATCGAGTCCACGTGATAGAGCGAGTGCTCGGTCAGCTCCGCGAAGCGCCGCGCGAGCGTGGTCTTGCCGCCTCCTCCGTTGCCGATAATCGCGATCCGATGACTGGAAGGCATGGCGCTTCAGGGAGGAGTCTCGCGGGGTTGTGGTCGGGGAGATGGGACTCGAACCCACGGCTGGTGGCTCCCAAAGCCACCCCTCTACCAACTGAGGTACTCCCCGAATCGGGCGCGAGGGTAACGAAGGCGGCCACGATGAGCGAGTTCAAGGTGGCATCCGAAGGAGGGTGCGTTCAGAATCTCCGCTTCGAGGTCGGGGCGATGGGCGCCTCCTTCTTCGACGCACCCCATGAAGGTACTCATCGTTGGAAGTGGCGGTCGTGAACACGCGCTCGCCTGGAAGATCGCCTCGTCACCGCTCGTGGATGAAGTGATCTGTGCGCCCGGAAACGGCGGCACGGCACTGGTCGGGCGCAACGTGAAGGTCGGGGCGACGGACCTGAACGGCATCGTCACGCTGGCGAAGGGGGAGGGCGTTGGCCTGGTCGTCGTCGGTCCGGAGGATCCGCTGTGCGCTGGGCTCGTCGACCTGCTCGAGAAGGCGGGCATCACGACCTTCGGTCCGGGCGCTTCCGGCGCGCGCCTGGAGGGCTCGAAGCTCTTCGCGAAAGAGCTCCTCGACCGCCATCGCATTCCGACGGCCTCGTGGCGTCGGTTCGATCGCGTCGGTGCGGCGAAGGCCTACCTCGAGTCGTGCACGACCTGGCCGCAGGTCGTCAAGGCGGACGGGCTCGCCGCCGGCAAGGGCGTCGTGGTCTGCGCCGATGCGGCGGAGGCTGGCGCCGCTGTCGATCTGATGATGGAGGAGGGTGCTTTCGGTGATGCCGGCAACACGGTCGTCATCGAGGAGTTCATGGTCGGCGAGGAGGTCAGCGTCCACGCGATCACCGATGGCCAGACGCTCCTGATTCTGGAGTCCGTCGTCGACCACAAGCAGGTCGGCGAGGGAGACACTGGACCGAACACGGGAGGCATGGGCGTCTACTCGCCGACGACCTCGCTCAGCTCGCGGATGATGCAGCAGATCGAGCAGCACGTGCTCCTGCCGACGCTCCACGCCCTGCGCACGGACGAGATCGAGTTCAAGGGCACGCTGTTCGTCGGCCTGATGCTCACCGAAGCCGGGCCGCGGGTCCTCGAATACAACTGCCGCTTCGGCGACCCGGAGACGCAGGCGATCATGCGCCGCATGAAGAGCGACCTCGTCCCGTACTTGCTCGCCACGGCGAACGGTGAGCTCGAAGCGCAAGAGGCTCCCGAGTGGTCGGACGAGGTCTGCGTCGGAGTCGTTGCGGCGAGCGAGGGCTACCCCGGTGACTACGAGAAGGGGCATCGCATCTCCGGCCTCGAGCGGGCGGAGAAAGTGGAGAGCGTCGTGACCTTCCACGCGGGCACGCGGGTGGATGGTTCGCAGACTCGCACGAACGGCGGCCGCGTCCTGTGCGTGACGGCGATGGGGCCCGACAAGGGCACCGCGCGTCGCCGCGCCTACGAGGCCTACGACCACATCACCTGGCCGGGCAAGTTCTGTCGGCGTGATATCGGCGAGCGTCACGCAGGCGGCAAGTCGATCCCGGCCGGTTCGACGAGCTGACGCGCGTTGCCCGGATCACGAGAGCCTGACTCGCCGCGCGTCGCGGTGGTCATTCCCGCTCTGAACGAGGCGCAGACTCTGCCTCGACTGCTGGAGAGCTTGGCCGACGAAGCCGACGAGGTCGTCGTCGTAGACGGCGGCAGCTCGGACGGATCGCAGGCCATTGCGCGGGAGCACGGAGCTCGCGTCCTGCTCACTGACCGCGGCCGTGGGCGGCAGCTTGCGGCGGGAGCGCGCGCCACCGAGGCAGAACTCTTGATCTTCCTGCACGCCGACTGCGTGCTCGAGCCGGGCTCGCTGGCCGCCGTCTGCCGCGCCTTCGAAGACCAGGACCTGATCGCGGGCGGCATGCACCAGCTGATCGAAGGAGAGCGCGCCGTGTTCCGCTGGATCGAGAGCGCCGCCAACCGCCGAGTGCGTCGTCACGGAATGGTCTACGGCGACTCGGGTCTGGTCGTGCGACGCAGCGCCTACCTGGCCGCTGGCGGATTCCCGGTCTATCCGATCTTCGAAGACGTCGAGCTCTCTCGCAATCTGATCGGGTTAGGGCGCGTCGTCCTGATTCCGGGAGCGACGATCCGAATCTCGTCGAGGCGCTGGGATCGCGAGGGAGTCGTGCGTTGCACGGCAAGGAACTGGCTCCTTCGAGCGGCATTCCTCTTTGGACTGGAGCCTCACCGGTTGGCGCGGCATTATGAACCGGAAGCTCTCGGGTCGGGTGGCCCGCTCGAGCGAGACGGAACGAGCACTCACGTAGACGCGACAGAGCCGGTATGAAACACGAAGCCATTCGAGACGCCTTCGAAGAGTACATGCGCAAGAACGCGCTGCGCATGACGCCTCAGCGTTGGAGAATCTTCGACCGCGTCTTCGCGACTCACGATCACTTCTCGGCCGAGACGCTCTACTCCTGGCTGCGAGCGGAAGACAGCTCGCTCGTCTCACGCGCGACGGTCTACCGCACGCTCACCATGCTCGTCGACGGGCACTTCCTGGAGAGCTTCGACAGCGGATCCGGCGAGCTGCTCTACGAGCACGTGATGGGGCACCGCCACCACGACCACCTGGTCTGCCTCGACTGCGGCAAGATCGAGGAGTTCTTCGACGAGCGCATCGAAGAGATGCAGGTCGAGATCGCGAAGAAGTTCGGCTTCGAGCTGCTAGAGCATGAGCACAACCTGCGCGGGCTGTGCAAGAGCTGTCAGGCCAAGCGCGAGCGCCAGAAGAAGTCCGAGCCCGAAGACTCCGACACCAAGTCTCAGGAGCCGCTCAAGTCGTAGCGGTGGATGAGCTCTGAGAGGATCGACTCACCGGCGGTGTTGTCGATCAGGCCGGTCTTGCGGAACTGCAGTCGAATCACGGTGTGGTCGAGGTCATAAGCCTCGACCTTGATGAAGATCTGACCGTCGTAGACCTTGGCCTGGACGAGCCGCGGGTAGTTCTGGATCTCCATCTCGGTGGCACCCATCTGGGTCAGGTGCTCGACCGTCGCCGGCCAGATCGTCTCGACATCCACGGGGATGTGAGCGACGTGGGGCGTGTCCGAAAGATAGTCGTTCGCGACGAGTGCGCCGGCGCCAACGCCCGCCACGGCTATGCAGCTGGAGAGGCAGGTGATCGCGATGAGGAGGAGGCTGGTGATGCGCATGGTGCTCGCCGGGGTGTTGGCCTGGACGTGGGCCTTGGAGGAGGGAGACAGAGCGAATGGAATCGCAAATCGAGAGGGGCGAGTCAACCGGAGGAGGGCCGGTAGGCGCTAAGTCGGGGCGATGGCCGACTTAGCGTGCTGATGCAGCTTGCGCAGTGGACGGTCCGCTAACCGCTGCTTGCGCGACCTCGACCATGCGGCGATAGAACAAGAGCCCTTCGCCTTCGCTGCGTTCGCCCATCCGCGTCCAGCGCGGGTGGTTCCAGGGGGTCAGGTTTCGCTCGGGGTGCGGCATGAGTCCCAGCACCCGGCCGGTCACGTCACAGATGCCCGCGATCTGATCGACGGCGCCGTTCGGGCAGTCGGGATAGCTCGCTTCGCCTCCGTCCGGAGTCACGTAGCGCAGCGCGACCTGGCCGCGTGCATAGAGGCCATCGAGGACGGCTTGGTCCTTCACGACGAAGCGCCCCTCGGCGTGTGCGATCGGGCACGGCCAGATCTCGCCCTCCGAGAGCCACGAGCACACGGTCTTCTGTGACTGGAGCGACACCCAGCGACACTCGTAGGTACCCGACTCGTTGGCGTACAGCGCGACGTCGCGGACCTTGTCGGTGCCGAAGGACCCGTCGAGCAGTCCGGTCTCGACGAGGACCTGGAAACCGTTGCAGACGCCGAGCACCAGGCCGCCGCGTTCGACGAAGTCGCCGAGTGCTTCGGACAGAGCGTGGCGAATCTCGGTTGCCCAGACGCGGCCAGCCGAGACGTCGTCGCCGTAGCTGAAGCCGCCCGGGAAGACCAGGATGCCGTAGTCGTCGAGCTGCGCCGGGTTCGAGAGGATGCGGTGCAGGTGGTGGGTGTCGGGTCGCGCGCCGGCCAGCTCGAAAGCGCGAGCGGTCTCCGCTTCGCAGTTCGTTCCGGCAGTGCGAAGGACTAGTGCTCGAACAGCGCTCACGCGTGGCCTCCCGTGCCGGCGTGTGCGGCTCGCAGGGTTTCGGTATCGAGGTCGATCAAGGAGTTGCCCTCGCCATCTCGGACGATGAGCCGTCGATCATCGGTGATCGAACCGACGGCCGCTACAGGTGTACCGTCGAGGACGGTGAGGAAGTCGGTCTCGTTCTCCGGCGCAACCTCGACGAGCAAGCGTGTCGCGGACTCGGAGAAGAGCTTGAGTGCGTCGAGGTCGGACTGCTTCGAGGGCTCACCGGCGACGGTGAGAGCCGCGAGGTCGAGGTGAATTCCTCGCTCGCCCGCAAAGGCCATCTCGGCGGCCGCGACGGCGAGTCCACCTTCGGAGAGGTCGTGGCAAGCGCGAACCAGGCCCGAGCGGTGCGCGCGGAAGAGTGCGCGTAGCCAGTTGGGCGAGTGCTCGAGGCTCGGCTTCGGGACGTCGCCGCCTTCGAGGCCCGCCTGCGCGAAGTAGTGCGAGCCACCCAGCTCCTCCTTCGTCTCGCCGACCAGGAAGAGCCGGTTGCCCGCTTCCTTCGCATCCATGGTCTGTGCGTGCGCGATGTCCGGCATCTGTGAGAGCGCCGTGATCAAGAGCGTCGGCGGAATCGGCCGCGAGACCCCATCGACCCGATACTCGTTGTTCAGGCTGTCCTTGCCGCTTATGAACGGCGTGCCGTAGGCCAGCGCTCCGTCGTAGCAGGCCTTGGCGGCCAGCACCAGGCTGCCCAGGCGGTCGGCCTTCTCGCAGTTGCCCCAGGAGAAGTTGTCGAGGATGGCGGTGCAGTCCGGGTCGCCGCCGACCGCCACCGCGTTGCGCATCGCCTCGTCGATCGCGGAGAGCGCCATCGCGTAGGGATCGATCAGACCGTAGCCGGGGTTCGCGCCACAGGTGATTACGAGTCCACGCCTGCTGTCGGGCAGCGGCTGCAGCACCGCGCCGTCACCCGGCCCGTCGCTCTTCTCTCCGACCAGCGGCTTGACCACGCTCATGCCCTGCACCTCGTGGTCGTACTGACGAATGATCCACTCCTTGCTCGCGATGTTCGGCATCGCGAGGAGACCGAGCAGCGCGCCATTGAAGTCGTCGGGCTTCGGACAGCCGGGATCGGCGACCGGCTCCGGCTTCCACTCGGCCGTGCGCACGGGGCGCGGGCAGCCGTCGTGGAGGAACTTCATGTCGAGCTCGGCGACTTGCTCGCCGCGGTCCTTGATGACGAGCTTGCCGCTGTCGGTGAAGCGCCCGATGACCGAGACCTCGACGCCCTCCGACTCGAACAGCTCGCGGATCTCGGCCTCGTGCTGCGGCGGAACCGCCATGACCATTCGCTCTTGCGCTTCGCTGATCCAGATCTCGTGCGACGACAGACCGGGATACTTGAGCGGCACCTTGTCGAGCTCGACCTCCGCGCCGCACTCCTCGGCCATCTCGCCAACGGCCGAGCTGTAGCCACCGGCGCCGCAGTCGGTCAAGCCGCCGTACAGCCCGCGGTCGCGCGCGGCGAGCAAGCAGTCGAGCACGCGCTTCTCCGTGATCGGGTCTCCGATCTGAACGGCCGACGCGCTGTCGGTCTCGGAGTCCTCGTGGAGCTCGGCCGACGAGAAGGTCGCACCGTGAATTCCGTCGCGACCCGTGCGGCCGCCGACGCTGACGATCAGGTCGCCGGGGTTGTTCTGCTTCTCGGCGAAGCGGTGCGGAATCATCCCGACCGTTCCGGCATAGACCAGCGGGTTCGAGGTGTAGGCCTCGTCGACCCAGACCCCGCCGTTGACCGTCGGGATGCCCATGCGGTTGCCGTAGTCGCGCACGCCGGCGACCACTCCGCGCAGGATTCGGCGGGGGTGCAGGGTGCCTTTCGGGCAGTCCTCGTCGGACATGTCCTGCGGACCGACGAAGAAGCAGTCGGTGTTGGCGATCGGGCGAGCGCCCAGGCCGACGCCCAGGATGTCGCGGATCACGCCGCCGATTCCGGTGCCCGCTCCGCCGTAGGGATCGATGGCACTCGGGTGGTTGTGCGTCTCGACCTTGATGCAGACATCCATGTCTCCCTCGAAGGTGACGATGCCGGCGTTGTCGACGAAGACGCTGACGCAGAACGGGCGACCGAGCTCGTGCGTCGCGGCAGCGACAGTCTCTTTGAGCAGGTTGTCGAACTCCTCGACCTTCCCGTCGGCGCCCGTGAAGTGAACGCGTCCCGCGAATGTCTTGTGCTTGCAGTGCTCGCTCCAGGTCTGCGCGAGTGTCTCCAGTTCGCAGGCCGTCGGCTCGCGACCGAGGTCCGCGTAGTGCTTCTGGATCGCGCGCATCTCGAGCAGCGACAGACTCAGGACTCCGTCCGTGCTGATGCTCTCCAGCTCTGTGTCCGAAGCCGAGAGCAGCGGGACGTCCTTCGAGCCGCGCACGCCGTGCGTCGAAGGCTTGCCGAAGCTCAGGCCCTCCGAGTCGATGGCCAGGTTTTCGATCGTCTCATTGGCGAGGATGGCGCGACCGATGTGCTCGAGCTCGGCCTCGGTGGGTTGTCCCTCGAACTCGAACGCGCGAAAGGTCTGAACGGCCAGCTCACCGGTCTCCGGCGCGCGGCCGGTTCGCTTCAGCACGCCGTGGACCGTGTTGGCGACCGGATCCATGACGCCGGGGCGCGGCGCGACGAGGATGTGGTGCGCTCGGTCGCGCTCGGGTGCTTCGCCGGGGGCGATCACCTGAGCGTGGTCCACGACCGGATCGGAGAGCAGCTCCTGCGCTATGGCCTCGACCTCTTCGCGCGAGAACTCGGGCGAGAGCAGGGTGCCGCGGCCGAGCCGCACGGCGGTCACCGAGTCGATGCCCAGCTCTCGGACACCTTCGAGGGCTAGGTTTCCGTCGGGGTCGTCGAAACCGGGGGCGCGAAACACCTCTACGCGCCAGGCTTGGGGCGGAGTCGTGGCCATGAAAGTAGGTCGGGGCTCGGGAGACTGGGGGTGAACGTCGAGAATCGCCCAGTCTATCGAGGAACGGCCACGAGTTCCCGCTTTCAATGCACGTTCGATACGGAAGCGGGGCCCTCGAATCCGGGCAAGCCCGGCCGTCCGGTCGGCTTTTTTTGGGCCGCGGGAGGTCCTCGGCGAGGATTCGTGCGGGCAAGCGGTTGCCAAAGCCGTTCGCAACCGAGACCCTTGTCGGATGGCTCGCCGCACTTGGGGGCCACAAACGGACGAAGGCAAACCCACTTGAGCAACAAGTCAAATAACGGCGGAGACTCGACCTCGAACGGGCCGACCTTCGAGCGCCCGATCGCTGAGATCGAAGCCAAGATCAGCGAGCTCGAGACGCTCTCCCAGACGACCAAGCTGGACATCTCCAGCGAGATCGAGGCGCTGCAGGGTCGGCTCAAGGATGAGATCCACGCGGTCTATTCCGACCTGGGCGCTTGGGATCGCGTCACCGTCGCCCGCCACCCGAAGCGACCGGTCGCCTCCGACTACATCGTGTCGATGCTGGAGGACTTCTTCGAGCTGCATGGCGACCGCGCCTTCGGCGACGACAAGGCCATCGTCACCGGGCTCGCGACCATGGAGGGCCGGCGCGTGATGCTCGTGGCCCACCGCAAGGGCAAGACCACCAAGGAGCGCGTGGACTGCAACTTCGGCTGTGCGCACCCGGAGGGCTACCGCAAGGCGCTGCGCAAGATGCTCCTCGCGGAGAAGATGGGCCTCCCGATCGTGGCCCTGATCAATACACCCGGCGCCTACCCGGGCATCGGTGCGGAGGAGCGCGGGCAGGCGCTCGCGATCGCCGAGAACATCCTGGCCATGTTCAAGCTGCGCGTGCCGATCGTCGCCGTCGTCATCGGCGAGGGCGGCTCCGGCGGAGCGCTGGGCATCGGTGTGGGGGACCGCGTCCTGATGATGGAGCACGCCTACTACTCGGTGATCAGCCCCGAGGGCTGCGCGGCGATCCTCTGGAAGGACGGCGAGAAGTCGCCCGAGGCGGCCGAGGCGCTCAAGCTGACCTCCGGCGACCTGCTCGACCTGGGGGTGATCGACGAGATCGTGCCCGAGCCGGCCGGCGGAGCGCACCGCAACCCCGAGGAGGCCATGCGGAGCGTGAAAGAAGCGCTGGTTCGGTCTTTGGACGAGCTGTCCGAAATTCCGATCGATGAGCTGCTGGAGCAGCGCTACCGCAAGTACCGACACATGGCGGCCATCGAGGGCCGCTTCCCTGCACCCGCGGCTCCCGGCATCGCCGACGACTAGATTCGCTCCCCATGGATTCGGCACTCTCGCCAACACCCGGAGAGAGCGGGTCGTAAGTCGGCACGGATCGCCCAGGATCTTGCAGCATCGCCCCATCCACCATGTCTTCTCCCGGTCGTGAATCAGAGAGCAGCCGTCTGTCAGCCGATGACGAGCGGGACCTCTCCGTGCCAGAGAAGGCCGGCGCAGGAGCGGTTCGGCCCGATGAGCCGAGCGACCACGACCTGATCCGATGCGCCCAAGCGGGGGACGAGCTGGCCTTCGCCACCCTGGTTCGCCGCCACGAACGCCGGGCCTACCGGGTCGCGCGCAACATGGTTCCCGGACGCGAGGACGCGCTCGATCTGGCCCAGGAGGCCTTCCTGAGGGTGTTCCGCAGCCTCGACCGCTTCGACTTCCGGCACGAGTTCACCACCTGGCTCTACCGGATCGTGACCAACCTGGGCATCGATCACCTGCGCAAGCGCCGCCCCGCCGTGAGCACCTCGAACATGGGCGCCGACGAGGACGCCGAGATCGACCTGCCGGACGCCAGCGTCCCCAATCCGTCGGAGCGGCTGGAGAGCCTGGAGACCGCCGCGCTGGTCCGAAAGTGCATCGACAACCTGGCTCCTCACTTCCGCGCGGTCCTCACGCTGCGCGAGCTCGAGGGCCTCTCCTGCATCGCCATTGCCGAGATCGTCGGCGCCACACACGTGACGGTCCGCTGGAGGCTCCACCGGGGCCGAAAACTCTTCCAAGAGGAGTGGGCGCGTCAGGAAAGACTCCGCGAATTGGGGTCTTCAGAAGACCCGGAATCGCCCCTGGAAGGATCTAACAACGACCTGGGGGAAGCGTAGAGAAGCCTGCTGAACCTGGGCCGGACCTGAACGGCCACCCAAAGCCTGCCGCGAGATCGACCACAACCTGAAATGAAGAGCCCGAACCTTGAGTGCGCCGACGTGCGCCAAAACCTCTACCTCCTCCTGGGGGGTGAGCTGGATTCTGCTCAGCTCGAGACCGCGACCGAGGAACACCTCGGTCGGTGTGCGGCCTGCCGCGTGGAGCTGGAGAGTGCCAAGCGCTCCCGTGAGCTCTACCTGACCGCGGCTGTCGACACGGACTCGGAAGAGCTCGACCTCTGGCCGGGAATCCGATCGAGGCTGTACAGCGAACAGCTCCTTGCTCCCCGGTCGGTGCCGAGCGCTTCCACTCCGTCCGAGCGTCCTCGCCTCTCGCTCCTGCGTCGAGTGGCGCCCATCACGGCGGTCTTCGCCGCAGCGGCCGCGCTCCTGATCGCCTTGCCCTTCTTGCGCGAGCAGCTCCAGACTCCGGGAGACTCGAGCGAGCTGCCGATCGTCGCTCAGCCCGTCTCGACCGACGCGACCCTGGACCTTCCTAGTAGCCCTGATCCGAGCTTGGTCGCTGGACAAGGCATGCGCCTGCGTCCCGTCCTGACCGGCGACGAGAGCCTGATCGAGCGCGACCAGCGCCTCCTTCAAGAGCAACTTCTGAACCCGGTCCCGGGCGCGGAAGCGAATGGAACCCATCCGTTTGAATCTTCTATCTACGGCGTCGTGAACCAGCGCAAGCTGAGGTGAGCGAACGCTCTCTGAAGCTCTCGCCGAATCGAACGTCTCTACCCGCATGGATCGGTCGCGCACTCTGTCGCGGCCTCGAACCTCTGAAAGAGGAGTAGCAGGATGAACAGCAAGTGGACGGTAGTAGGGGCTCTCTCTTTATCGAGCCTGGCACTCAGTCAACTGGGTCTCGCCAACGCGCAGGAAGCCGCCGACGAGAGGACTCTGGTCCAGGTCGCGCCGATCGCAGAAGAATCGAAGACCGAGCAAGAAGGAAACGTCTGGTTCCAGTCGGCCGCGGTCGACGATGACCAGAAGGATGACGCGCGCGAGTTCTCAGCAGATCACTGGCTCTACCTGCTCAGTGACGCGGACCTCGACGAGCGCATGCGCAACTTCGATCGCATCATCGCGATCGCCCGGCACAACCCCGATGCGTTGAAGTGGCTGCAAGAGCGCGCCTCCGATACGGTCGACCCGGAGCTCTCGTGGACGGCGAAGCTCGCACTCCGCGAGGTTCAGGAGAGCGGCGGCGCTTTCTTCAAGTTCCTGCCCAGGCCCGGCGGCACGATTCAGCTTGGTCCCGATCGCCTGCACACCCAGCAGCACGGGCTCGGTCTTCAGCAGCACCAGCTCGATGCACTCCGCATGCTGGGCCAGCACGGGGGTGCCGGCAGCCGGAGCAAGAGCGTTCAGATGCAGTCCGGGCCTGATGGAGTGAAGGTCATCGTCAAGGAGATGGTGGACGGCGAGGAGAAGGTCTCCGAGTTCGAAGCCGAGAGCATGGAGCTGCTCCTCGAGGCCAACCCGGAGCTCAAGGACACCATCGGTTCGGGAGCGGGCGGCTTTCGCATCGGTCTCTCCAAGGACTCGGGTCTAGACCTGGATGGGCTGCGCTTGGAGCTCGACCGGTCGTTCGAGGACCTGACACCTGGCGGACTGCGCCGGATCTTCCGCGCGATTCCGCGCGACCTGAACTTCGACCTGGATCCGAATCACTTCAATCTCCGCTCCCCGAAGGGTGAGCTCCGCACGGACGTGCTCGGCGTCTACATTGCCCAGGCCTCGCCGGAACAGCTCGAGGCTGTCGGACGTAGCCAGGAGGGCGGGATCTACGTCGAAGCAATCGCGCCGGGAACTCTGGCCGAGAAGCTCGGCATCGCGGCTGGTGATTTCCTGATCGCGATCAATGGAACCGCGCTGACCAATGGCGACATGATCGGTGAGCTACTGCGCGCTCGCGCCAAGGGCGCGGACCTCGTGGTCCAGGGCATCGGCGTGGACGGCAGAGAGTGGACTCGAACCTGGAGCCCTCCCGTCCAGAAGGACGAGCCGCGCTAGTCTCGCGAATCCATCGGACGTAAACGAAGAGAGGCGACCGCGCGGTCGCCTCTCTTTATGTGTATTGCGCTCTCGTCTAGCGACGATTCTCGAGCGTGCGATTCCACGTCGTGAGCAACTCGAAGGCCCGGCGAATGTCGGGGTGCTCATAGGGCTTGTTGGAGCGCGCGATGAACCGATCGATGTCGGCGACGGCGTCCTCGAGCTGTCCAATCTCGGCCAGCAGCTGGGCTCGCATCGAGTAGCCCTCGGGAAGGTCCGGGTTGAGCTCCAGGGCGTAGTTGAGTCGCTCGACCGCCGCTTCGTTGCGTCCGAGGCTGTGCTCGATGTTGGCCGCGAAGAGACAGGCCGAGATCGAGAGGTTGGTCGCGTTGTCAACCTGGGCGCGGAGGCCGTCCTCGTCCTGCGAGTTCAGGTCTTCCTTCTGCAGGAGGCTGGTCCAGAACTCGCGCTCGCTGGTCAGCGTCGCGATCATGGTGTCGCAGTAGCCGAGACTCTCGTCGTGGCGACCGAGAACGGAGGTCACTCGCATGGCGCCGTTCAGGGCCTTGATGTTCTTGGGGCGACTCTCGAGCGTGGTGAGGTAGAGCTCCATCGACTCCTCCCGCAGCTCGTTGGCCGAAGTCTCGAGCTCGAGGGCGCGCACCACACGATCGGGCGCATTGGTCTTGCGACTGCCCGCGGCCACGGCGAGGGAGGCTTCCGAGTGGAAGGCCGCCAGGCGCTCGAGAGTGGTGGCCAGTCCGAGGAAGACGCGGTGGTCCTCTTCATCCTCCTCGTCGATCAACCGTCGGAAGACCTGTTCGGCTCGAAGCAGCGTGTCGCGCGTGTCCTGGCGGAGCAGGATCCAACCCATCATCAGGTTGAGCGGCACGTGCCGGTTGTCGATCGCGAGGCCCTTGAGAGCCTGCGACTCGGCGCGCGCCAGGTCGTTCTGCTCGTAGTGGACGAAGGCCGACTCGGCGTAGATTTCGAGATACTCGTCGTCGCTCCTCTCGCCGGACATGCAGCCGACGAGTGCGAGTGGGGCGAACAGCGAGAGGGAGATCGTTTTCTTCATGGAGCGAGGACTCGGGATGGGGGCCGGGGAGTGCCCGAGCGCGGTGCCATCCTATACCCGAACCCGAGGACCCGGCTACCGACTCCGACGAGCGAATAGCCGCGCTCTCCGCTCGTCCGGTCAGGCGCGCCTCTCGGGCTCAGCCAGCGGTCGTGGGGACCGCCTCGAGGATGTTCGCAAGCTCGCGGATGACCGTGTCGATCGAAGCCTGGTCCAGGTCCGGGCTGAAGGGCAGGGAGAGCACCTCGCTGCTGGCCTGCATGGAGAGCGGGAAGTCCTCGGCGGCGTAGCCGAGCCCCGCGTAGGCACCCTGGATGTGGAGCGGCTTGCCGTAGTAGACGGCGGTCGGAACACCGGCGGCACCGAGCTGCTTCTGAATCTCATCGCGCCGGGAGGCGTGCTTGCCGAGGCGGACGGTGTACTGAGCCCAGGCCGAGAGGCGACCTTCGGGGACGGTCGGAACTCCGACGAGGCCGTCGAGACCCGTGGCGTAGGCGGCGGCGACCTTCTGCCGCGACTCGACTTCCGAGGGGAAGCGCTCGAACTTGGCCAAGAGGACTGCGGCCTGCAGCGTGTCGAGTCGGGCGTTCAGCCCGACGCGGACGTTGTCGTACTTGTCGACGCCCTTGCCGTGCACGCGCACCGAGACCATCGCGTCTCGAATCTCGTCGCTGTTCGTGAAGACCATGCCGCCGTCGCCATAGCAGCCGAGCGGCTTGGCGGGGAAGAAGCTGGTCGCGGAGGCGTCGCCGAAGGCGCCCGCGCGCTGGCCGCTGAACTCACTCCCGAAGGACTGTGCTGCATCCTGAATCAAGAACAGGTTGCGGTCTTCGGCCATGTTGGTCAGGCGAGCGTAGTCGGCCGGCAGACCGAACATGTCGACGGCGATGATCGCCTTGGCCGTGAGCTCGTCGTGGTTGTGCGGCAGCGGGTGCAGCGACGGGTCGCCCTTGTCGAAGGCGGTCAGCGCCTGCTCGAGAAGCGACGGGTCGATGTTGTAGGTGGCGGGGTCGATGTCGACGAAGACCGGCGTCGCGCCCGTAAGCGAGATCACCTCGGCGGTCGCGACGAAGGTGTAAGGCGTCGTGAAGACGGCGTCACCGGGGCCGATGCCGCGCGCCATCAGGGCGAGCAAGAGCGCGTCGGTTCCGGAGGAGCAGGAGACGGCGTGCTGGGCGCCGACGTACTCCGCCAGAGTCTTCTCCAGCTCCGCGACCTCCGGGCCCATGATGTAGCGACCGTGTGCGAGCACGTCGTCCATCCGCTTGCGAACGGAGGACTCGATTTGCGCGAACTGTGTCTTCAGGTCGATGAAAGCAATACCCATGTCGTGTTTCTCGCTGGTGGCTTGGGCCCGCCTCGGTGCGGACGGACGGTGAGGTCGAAGGTCCGGCCTGGAATCAGTCCAGAACCAGGGACGATTTGGGATTAGCGGGGATCAGCTGCCCCAGCTTCTCGCGGTAGGTGGTCTCGCACTTGGTACAGGTCAGGTCCTTGGGCAGGCGCTCGCCGCACTGACACATCCACCCGATCTGGAGGGCCGGGTTCCCGACGACCAGGGCGTGCGGGACGATGTCCTTGGTGACGACCGCTCCGGCGCCGACGAACGCGAACTCGCCGACGTTGTGGCCGCAGACCACGGTGCTGTTCGCGCCGAGCGTCGCGCCGCGACCGATGCGGGTGAGCGCGTACTCGCCCTTGCGCGAGACATGGCTGCGCGGGGTCAACACGTTGGTGAAGACCATCGAGGGGCCGCAGAAGACATCGTCGCAGAGTTCGACGCCTTCATACACGCTGACGTTGTTCTGGATCTTGACGTTGTTGCCGACCTTCACGCCGGGAGCGATGAAGACGTTCTGGCCCAGGTTGCACGACGTGCCCAGCTCGGAGTTCTTCGAGACGTGGCTGTAGTGCCAGATGCTCGAACCCGCACCGATGCTCGAGCCCGCGTCGATCGTCGCGGTCTCGTGTGCGAAGTACTCCGCTTTGCTCTCGGTCTGACCGGAGAGACCGACGGCGTTGCCGCCCTTGTCGAGGCTCTCCTGGAGCGAGCCGAGCACGCGCAGGACGCGCAGACCTTCGGCGCCGTCGGTGGTCGGTTGCTTGCGATCGGCGACGCGGTCGAGGAAGTGTTGGCACTCCTCGCGCAGAGGCTCATTGCGATCGAAGTCGACGAACTCGGCGTCCCCCTTGAGCGGGATCGGCATGCCTTCCTTCCACTCCATCGTGTGGGGGTAGAGCTCGAGCTTGTTCTCGGGTTGCAGGTCGTCGAAGACGGCCATCTTCTTGTCACCGACCACCACGAGCTTCTGCTCCTTGTAGGGGTGCAGCCAGGAGACGAAGATGTGAGCGCGCAGACCGGAGTCGAACGCAAGGGTCGAGACCGTGACGTCCGAGATGTTCTCGTGCAGGTAGGCACCACCGCTGCAGCTGAGCTTCGTCGGCGTCTCGTTGGCGAGCGCGAGCACGAGGCTGATGTCGTGCGGAGCGAAGGACCACAGGATGTTCTCCTCGCGCCTGATCTTTCCGAGGTTCAGTCGGTTGGAGTAGATGTACTGGATGCGACCGAGCTCACCGTCGGCGACGAGTTGCTTGAGCTTGCGGACCGCGCCGTGGTAGTGGAGCAGGTGTCCGACCATCAGGATGCGGTCGTTGTCGCGCGCGATCGCAACGAGCTCTTCACCTTCCCCGGGCGTCAGCGCCAGGGGCTTCTCGACGAAGATGTCCTTGCCGGCTTCGAGCGCCTGGCGGGCCATGCGAGCGTGGTGCTCGGCCGGAGTCGCGAGTGCGATTGCATCGACGCTGGGGTCGGCGAGCACCGCCGCATAGTCACTCGTCGTCGCCACGCCATAGGTCTCGGCGTAGCTGGCCAGCTGGGTCGTGTCCGTATCGCAGACCAGGTGCAGCGCGTCCAGGCCATGGAAGTTCCGGATCAGGTTCTTGCCCCAATATCCGCCACCGACGACGGCGATACGTTGCTGCGCTTTTTCAGTACTCATGATGATTGAGGCGAACGGGGGCCGGCCCCGGAGGGGGTCGAGAAGACTTCAATACAGTCTTGTTAAGGCCAGCAAACTTACCCCAAGCCCGGAAACGGTTCAATCCGGCTAGAGCCCGGAAAACTCGAACACCGGGCTCTGAGTAGGCCTAAACGGTTTTGACCCGAAATCTCCGCCGAGGGCGAGCGCCGATCAGCCAACAATCTCGCGGAAGACCTGGACGACGTAGGCGTAGTCCTCGTCCGACATGCAGTTGTGCATGGGGAGAGCGACCGTGTTCTTGTCGCAGGCCAGGGAGTTCGGGAGGTCCGTCGGCTCCAGGCCGAAGCGGTTGGCGTAGTAGCCCTGCAGGTGAACCGCGTGGGTGCCGGGTCGCGTCGAGATTCCGCGCTGAGCGAGGCGGTCCATCAGCTCGTTGCGAGGGAGCGGAGCCTCGCTCGGGTCGACGTTGCAGACGAAGGCCTGCCATGCGTGTCGGCCACCCTCCGGCTCGCTCGGTGTCGCGAGCCAACCGAACTCCGCCAGCTCGGCTCGATACCACGCCGCCCACTTGGCGCGCTCGGTGATGAAGCCCTCGAGCTTGGCGAGCTGGACAACGCCCATCGCGCCTTGCATGTCGGTCATGCGGTAGTTGAAACCGAGCGACTCGTAGTCCGCGAGCAGATACGGACGCGGTCCGAGCTCGCGCATCTCGTCCGAGACGGCGGCGCCGTGGTTGCGCAGCTCTCTGGCGCGAGCGGCTAGCTCGGCGTCCGCGGTAGTCAGCATGCCGCCCTCGCCGGTCGTGATCGTCTTGCGCGGATGGAAGGAGAAGCAGCCCACGTCGCCGATCGATCCGGCCACTCGACCGCGATAGCTCGCACCGGCCGCGCAGGCCGCGTCTTCGACGATCGCGACACCCTCCGGCAGGACGGCGCGGATCGCGTCCATGTCCGCGCACAGTCCGAACAGGTGGACGGGGATGACGGCGCGCGTGCGCTCGGTCACGGCTTCGCGCAGGCGCTCGGGATCGAGGTTGTAGGTCACCGGATCGACGTCGACGAAGATCGGCGTGGCCCCGCAGTACAGGACGACGTTGGCCGTGGCGATCCAGGTGAAGGAGGGCAGGATGACCTCGTCGCCGGCCGTGATCCCGAGGGCGGCCAGGGCCAGGTGGAGCGCTGTCGTTCCGGACGTTACCGCGATCGCGTGGGGGACTTGGTGGAGCTCCGCGAAGGCTTCCTCGAAGGCGGCCACCTTGGGGCCTTGCGTGACCCAGCCGGACTCGACCGGCTCGCGCATGGCGCGCCACTCTTCCTCGCCGAGGCTGGGGACGGAGATCTGAATCTTGCGGTCGTTAGCCAAGGTACGGCCGCCTGTCTGCAGCGATTGCGATCCACTCATAGCTTCGAAGTTCCATGGGGCTCTCGGGTCGAGCGAGGTGGGGATGCGAGCGGGCGACCGGACATCCCGGAGGGGAACGCGATGGCGCCGAGCTTAGAACCGGTCGGCTCGACCCGCAACCGGAGCAGGCCTTCGAGTCGTGCATGCGGTGGAGGCAAGCGCTACCGTTGTCGCCCAGCGGTTCCCACCGACTGCTCCGAGCTCGTGAAGAGAACACCCGTCCGATGAAGATCGCCTACCTCTCGGGAAATCGCTGGCCAGGGCGCGAGCCCGGGCTCTCGTTCTCGCTGCACAATGCGAAGGGCTTCCAGGAGATCGGCGAGGACTTCACCCTGATCCTCTCGTCCAAGACGAAGGATGGCGCGAGCGAGATCAAGGAGCAGTTCTTCGGTGGTTCGGACGCGCCGAAGATCCACGCTCTGCCCGCCTGGAAGATCAGCAACTCCCGGCAGGTCTTCTACTGGCGCGCCTATCGCTATCTCCTGAAGGCCGACTACGACCTCCTGATCTTTCGCGCTCTGACCTTCCTGCCCTGGGCCGCTCGGCTGAAGCGACGCACGGGCCTGCCGATCTGGTTCGAAGCCCACGACTTCTGGACGGACCCGGCGCTCCGCGATGAGGTCATCAAGAAGACGCGCCTGCGCCACATTCGCCTCGAGCAGGAGTTCGTGAAGGAGACCGACGGCATCTTCTGTGTGTCCGAGCCGCAGGCCACGTTCTACAGGCGCTACTACCCCGAGCACCCGGTCATCGCCGCACCGACTTCCTGTCAGCCAGCCCGACCGACGACGCGCACCGAGTTCAGCTTCACGCTCGGCTATGTCGGTTCGCTGAACGACACCAAGTATCCGCTCAGCACCGTCATGCGAGCCCTCGCGACCCTCGCCGATCAACGAATTCGCTTGCTCGTCGTCGGTGCGCGCAACGACGAGCAGAAGTCCGAGCTCGAGGCGCTGGCGACGAGCCTCGGTGTTGGCGAGCGCGTCGAGGTGCATCGCTGGAAGGTCGGCGCCGAGCTGGCCGCCCTGGAGGAGCGCATGGATGTCGGCATCGCGTGCCTCGCGGACACCTTCCTCAACCGCATCGCGTCGCCCCTGAAGGTGCTCGAGTATCTCGCCAGCGGCATGCCCTTCGTCGCGACGAAGCTGGAAGGCATTGGGCGCCTCGTCAAGAACGGCGTCGAGGGCGCGCTGGTCGAGAACTCGCCGGTCGCCTGGGCCGACGCGATCGAGGCGATGTACGCGGACTTCGAACGCTGGAAGGAGATGTCGGCGGCCTGCACGGAAGCGGCGCGCAGGATGAGTTGGGCGCACCGCGCGCGCACGATGAGGGACGCTCTCGAGACCTGGTCGGAAGGCCGGTCGGACAAGTAGCTCCAAAAGACTGGGAGTGCTCGCCGGGCCTGGTTTAGAGTACCGCGCCTTCCGACGGTCTCCGCGCGCAACGATCCATGGCACTCCTTCTCACCGACGACAGCGTCTTCCTGCACATCCCGAAGACGGGCGGCACCTGGGTGTCCCGTGTGCTGAAGGAGTCCGGGCTGATGGTCTTTCGCTTCTCGCACAAGCACGCGGACATGGAGCGGGTGATTCGCTACGGCCGCTACTACCCGTGGCAGAGCGTGCGCCGCAGCTTCAAGGCCGGACCGCTGCTCACTCGACGCATCGCGCGCTCGTGGAAGTTCTGCATCGTGCGCCACCCCGAGTCCTGGTATCGCTCCTTCTTCAAGTACATGGCCAGCTTGGAGTGGAAGATTCACTCGGGCCCCGGTGGTGACGACTGGCATCCGTACAGCGAGATGTACGACCTGAAGGCGGAGAGCTTCGAGGGCTTCATCGAACGCCTCGTCGAGCTGCACCCGGGCTTCCTCTCGCGCATGTATCGCTCGTACACCGAGCCCGGCGTCGACTTCATCGGGCGCCAGGAGACGCTCACGCAGGACCTGATCGATGTGCTCGAGCTGCGCGGACTGCCCTTCGACGCCGACAAGGTGGTACGACGCAAGAAGGAAAACGTCAGTCCGGAGCTGCGGACACGGACCGAGCTGCCCGATGAGCTGAAGAGCGCGCTACTCGAGACCGAAGCGGAGGCCTATCGCCTGTACGGCTACGGACCGCTCGAGGACGAGCTGGTTCCCGCCGCCGATGGACGAGTCAACTCGGTCAGCAAGGCGGCCCACTCAGCCGTGACCGCCTCGACCGAGTAGGTCGACTCGACGGTCGCGCGCGCGCGTTCGCCCATCGATTTGCAGAGGGCCGGGTCCGTGACGAAGTCGGAGATGGCCTCGGCCAGTGAGTCCGCGTGATTCTTCGGAGCGACGCGACCGGTGCGCCCGGACTCGATCAGCTCGGGCAGGCCGCCGCAGTTGGTAACGATGCAGGGCAGAGCGTGCGACATCGCCTCGAGGACCGCGTTGCTACAGCCCTCGTCGCGAATCGACGGCAGCACGAAGATGTCCATCGCGGCGAGCATGCTGCCAGGGTCGCGAACGAAGCCGAGGAAGTGGACGCTGTCCGTGAGCTCGAGGCGCTCGACGATCTCGCGCAGAGTGCTCTCCTCTTCGCCGGTCCCGCCCAGGAAGAGCTGCGCGGCGCCGAGCTTCTGCTTGACGATGCGCCAGGCGCCGAGGAGGTTGCCGAGGCCCTTCATCGGAGCGAGCCGTCCGAGCATTCCGACGGCGACCTGGTCCGGCTCGAGTCCGAGCGCCGCGCGCGAGCTCGCGCGACGCGACTCGGAAAGCTCGGCCAACTCGACGGCGTTGGGAATCACGCGCACCTTCTCGTCGGGAAGGAAGCTCACATCCTCTCGCATGCGGTCGAGGATCGCGTTGCAGTTCGCGACCACCATCGAGACTTGGTTCCGATAGATGGCACGATGGATCAGATCGCGCTTGACCGGTCGTGCAATTCCCCGCCGCTGCACCAAGACCTTGCCGGAGAGCGCGCAGGCCAGTGCACCCATGCGCAGGTCGCGACCGACATTGGCGACGACGATATCGATGCTCTCGCTGGTGAGATAGCGCGAGAGCTTCATGCTCGCGAGCGGTGCGGCGAGCCCCGAGCTCGGAATGCGCCAGACCGAGAGCCCAATCCCGACGGCGCGCGCTTCGAGCTCGGACCCGGGCGCGCAGCCGATCCTCACCTCGAGCCCGCGATCGCCGAGTGCATGCGCAGTCTCGACACACCACTTCTCGCCGCCACCCCAGCTGGGGATGGAGTCCAAGAACATGGCTTTGGGAGCGGCGGTCGACATGGCGCAGAGCTTACTCGGCTCGCGGATGCGCTCGCTCGTAGACTTCGCGCAGACGCTCGACACTCACGTGCGTGTAGATCTGAGTGGTGGTCAGGTGGGCGTGTCCGAGCAGGTCCTGGACGGACCGCAGGTCACAGCCGTGGTCGAGCAGGTGCGTGGCGAAGCTGTGGCGCAGGGTGTGGGGCGTCGCCGTGCGCAGGATGCCCGCGTCGAGGACGGCCTTGCGAACGATGCGCTCGAGAGAGCGCGTCGTCAGGCGTCCGCCGTTGCGGTTGAGGAAGACCGCATCGCCGGCGCGCTCATCCGGCTTGGGACGCTCCGGGTCTTCGAGGTAGTCGTGCAGCGCGCGCACCGCGTAGCTGCCGATCGGTGCCAGCCGCTCCTTGCGACCCTTGCCTCGAACGCGAGCGATCGCGCCGGTGGCCTTGGACTCGAAGCTGATGTCGCGGCGGTCGAGACCGACGGTCTCGGAGGCGCGCGTGCCGGCGGAGTACATCAGCTCGAGCAGTGCACGGTTCCGACGACCGAGCGCCGTCGACGTGTCGGGCGAACCGAGTAGCTCGCCGACTTCGTCCTCGGAGAGGCAGCCGGGCAACGGACGCGAGCTGCGTGCCTGACGCAGTCCGGTCGCCGGGTGCACATCGACGAGTCCCTGACGCTGGAGCTCCTTGAAGAGCGAGCGGGCGGCGGAGAGCTTGCGCTGAATCGTGCTGCGCGCGAGCCCGCGGTCGTCGAGGCTGGCGAGGAACCGTCGCAGGTGGAGCGGTCTGACCTTGCCAGGCTCTGTCACACCGCGAGCGTCGAGGTGTTCGACGAGCTCACCGAGGTCGCTGCGATAGGCTCGCAGCGTGTGGTCGGACGCTCCGCGCGTCGCGGTGAGCGTGCTCAAGAAGTGCTCGACGTGCTTGTGCATTCGAGCGTGCAGCGTGCGCCTTCGCGAGGCGCTTGCAAAGGGGGTAGTCCTACCAGCGCTTCGGCTGACGGATACTCCCACGCGCTTGCGTCGCGGGATCCTCTTTCGCGGGCGCACCGGGCAGACCCTTCTGCATCGCGCTCAGCTGCTTGCGCCAGCCGGCGAGAAGGATCTCGCGCGACTTGGGGTTGATCCCGAATGTGAAGCCGGCGGCCTCGCTGGCGGCCAGTGCCGAGGAGAGCTCTTCGGCGGCCTTCTGGTTCTGCTTCAGGTAGCCGACCAGCTCGTCGACTCGCGCCGCCGAACCTTCGAGGTCGGTGCGCAGCGTGGCGACTTCCGAAGCCAGTGCTTGGACCTGGGCTTCGAGGTCGGCCTTGGCCTCTTCCTGACCGAATGAGGAGGCACTCACTCCGACGAAGCTGGCGAGAAACAGAACTACTAAGAGATGGCGTCGCATATTTTCTTCCTTCAGTGGATCGCCGATTCCGATCCGCGGACTCAGCAGTCGTCTGTATCGGGTGATCCAGCGATCGAGTTGAACGGAAGGCCCGTTCGACCTCCTCGAAAGCCCAGAATACCCCTCCGCGGGGCGGAGAGAGCCCTACTAGGCGTCTCTGGCCGCCGTGGGGATGGGAGGCAGGCCGCGGGCGAGCAGGACGGGAACGAGCAGCATGCCCGCTCCCACGAGGTAGGGCGTCAGGCTTCCGAACCACCAGAAGAGCGCGCCACCCGCCAGCGGGCCGATGGCTCGCGCGAGCGAACCCATCGAGCGGAAGACTCCCAGTGAGAGCCCTTGGCGATCCGCGGGTGTGTAGCGCGAGGCGAGAGCGGAGAGGCAGGGCATCACCAGCGCGCTGCCGACGGCCATGAAGAACAGGCCGAGGTAGAGCATCGTCTCGGTCTGCGCGTAGCCGATCAGCACGAAGCCGGGCAGAGTCAGAATCAGTCCCCACGAACCGACGCGGTGCTCTCCGTACTTCGGAGAGATTCGCCGCACGATCCCGCCCTGCACGAACGCGATCGTCAGACCGACGAAGACGAACATCCACATGTTGTCACGCGGCGTGTACTCGAACCGCTCGGCGGCGAGGAAGGTCAGTGTGAACTCGATCGCCGCGAAGGCGGTCAGGTAGATCAGGTAGAGGAAGTTCAGTCGCTTGAGGCCGGGGTAGTCCAGCTGCGCGAGTCGCTTGAAAGGATGAATGCCAGCGCGCTCCGTCGGCTGTCCACGCCGCTCGGGCGGAAGCGTCTCGTGGAAGCGCGTGACGACCCAGAGCAGATTGATCAGGGCCAGTGCGGCGGCCGCGATCGCGGCGGCACTGAAGGGATGCAGCCAGGTGTCGACGCTCGCGTCGGTGGACATGTCGATGCCGAAGAGCGAGCCTCCGATGGCGGGGCCGACGACGAAGCCGAGTCCGATGGCCATTCCGACAATGCCCATGCCCTTGGCGCGGTCCTGTCCCGTCGTCGTGTCGGCAACGGCGGCGGTCGCTGTAGAAATGTTGCCGGCTGCGATTCCGTTGATGACTCGCGCGACGAGCAGGAGCGTGAAGCTGCTCGACACGATCCAGAGCAGGTAGCCGACGAGCGTTCCGACCAGGGTCACGATCAGCGTCGGCCTGCGCCCGATGCGGTCCGAGAGGTTTCCCCAGACCGGCGCGAACAGGAACTGCAGAACGGAATAGACCGTACCGAGCAGGCCACCGAAGAGGACGGCTACCTGGAACTCGTTGCCATCGACGAGACCCGCCAGTGTCTCGATCAGGCTGCCGAAGAGGCTGTCCGGTCCCTCCTGCTCGAAGTAGAACTCGAGCATCGCGGGAAACAGCGGAAAGAGAATGGAGAACCCGACGATGTCGAGGAAGACAGTCAGGAAGACCAGACCGAGAATGGAACGGGGTTTGTCGTTTTGCACGGGGACCTTATATGGTCTCGACCCTCGGGAACCTAGCTCGCCCGCTCGATTCGGGCTCACAGCCGAGGTTTTTCCACGATCAGTCCCATGCCTCCTCTCTTCCAATTCACGCCGCGAGTGTTCCAGCTTCCGCTCGACTCGCTGATCGCCGCTGCATCCTGCGGTTCGAACCTGGGTGGGAGTGCGCTTCTCGCGCGAGCACTACGAGCCTTCGACTCGGACCGCAGGCCGGTGCTCCTGGACAGTGCCGCCGGTTGGCCGACGAACTACAGCCTGCTCGCGATAGATCCGCTACCGCTCGATGTTCCCGACCGGTTCGAGGACCTCTGCAACTTCGCGGAACAACTCGCGCCAGCAACCGGCGGCGATGAGGTTCCCGGTCCTTTTCACGGCGGTTTCCTGGGAGCGCTGGCCTACGACCTCGGTGTCGCCGGCGAGCGGCAGACTCTGCCCTCCGAGCCGTGGGCTTTTCCGAAGATCGTCGGCGGCTTGTACACGGACTTCTTCGTCTACCGCGAGAGCGCGGACCACGTGGACCTCGTGCTCGGGGACGAGCCCGGCGACGGGCGCGCGCCGGTGGAGTCGAGGCGCACTGAACTCGAAGCACGGATTCGGTCTGCCCTAGCCGCGCAGGCGGGAAGTCTGCAAGCGCGCGCCGAGCTCGTGCGCCACACCTCGCGGTCCGATCACATGGCCCACGTCGAGGAGACGCGCCAGCGCATCGCGCGTGGCGAGTTCTACCAGGCCAACCTCGCACACCGGTTCACGCGGTCGGTGAGCGGCTCGCCCGCGGAGCTCTACCTGCAGCTGCGCGAGTCCAACCCCGCACCCTACGCGGGCTACCTGCACTGGATGGGTGCGGACGGGCGCGAGGGCGCACTCTGCTCGAGCTCACCCGAACTCCTGCTCGAGTTGACGGGGGAAGGCGACACGCGGATCGCGCGCACGCGACCGATCAAGGGCACGACGCGGCGTGCCCTGGATGAGACGGAAGATCGACAGCGCGCCGAGGCTCTCCTGGCCAGTGAGAAGGACCGAGCCGAGCTCGCGATGATCGTCGACTTGGAGCGCAATGACCTGGGCCGGACGGCCGCGACGGGAACGGTGCGCGTGGAGGACTTCCTGGCGCTGCGGACCTACGAGCGCGTGCACCACCTGACCGCCGACGTCGTCGCGGAGCCACGCGAGGACTGCGATGTCTGGCAGATCCTCGGTGCGCTGTTCCCGGGCGGGTCGGTGACCGGGGCTCCGAAGCTCGCCAGCATGGAAGCTATCGCCGAGCTCGAGGGCGAAGGGCGCGGCTTCTTCTGCGGCTCCTTGGGTTTCGTGGACACTCGCGGTCAGGCTTGCTTCAACCTCCTGATCCGGACAGTTCTCTGGAGACCGCTTCCTCAACAGACGAGTTCTGCCTCTCCTGAGCCCGCCCGGAGTCCAGCCGGTGAAGTATCCTTCCGAGTCGGCGGAGGGATAACCTGGAGCTCCAACGCCGCCGACGAGGACTCCGAGACGCTGGCGAAGGCTTCGGCGATGATGGATGCGATCGAGAGCCAGCCCGTCCAAACTCGAACTCTCTAACTCCTCCGTGCTCACCTCCCGCGTCTCTTTCGAGGACTGACTTTGAACGACCTGTGCTACGTCAACGGGAGAATCGTCCCGGTTACCGAACTGGTCTTGCGCGCGGACGACGCCGGTTTTCAGCTGGGGCTGTCCGTGTTCGACACCGTCCTGTTCGAGAACGGCTGCTTCTACTTCCTGGAGCAACACCTCGAGCGACTGGGCAACGGAGCCGCAGACCTGTCGATCGAGCTGCCTCCGCGCGAAGTGCAGATCGAAGCGCTCGTCTCACTGCAGCGAGCACTCGGCACCGACAGCATTGCGATGCGCATGACGCTCACGCGCGGAACGAGTGACGAAGGCCCGACCTTCATGATCACCGTGCGCCCCGTCGTTCGCCCGAGTGATCCGGGCATCATCCTCGGGATCGCCAGGGATCGGCGCATGGCCGGCGACCCGATGAGTCGGCTGAAGTCCACCAACCGCTTGCCCTATATCCTGGCGCGCGAGCAGGTGATTCGCGAAGGCGCTTGGGAGGCGCTCTTCCTGAGTCACGAGGGGGATGCGATGGAGGGCACCATCTCCAACTTCTTCTGTGTCTCGAATGGCGCGCTCAAGACGGCTGCGGTCGAGCGCGGGTGTCTGCCGGGAACGATTCGCGCGCTCCTGATCGACGAAATCTCCAGCCGCCCGCTCGAGGTCGACGGGCAGTCGGTCGGCTGCGAGGTGGGCCGCGTTACGGAGGCCGACCTCCTGGGCGCTTCCGAGATGTTCATGACGAATACGACCGGGCGAATCCTTCCGGTCTCCGAGGTCCGCGGGTTGGGCCCGGAGCGAGCGGAGAATCGTGCGCTGCCGGGCTCCAGTGGACCGGTCGTCGGCGCGCTCTGGACCCGGGTCTTGGCCCTCGAAGAGTCCTATCGAGCCGCCCAGCTGAAAAACGGAATCGGCGCACAGAACGGCTGACCGGGAGGCCGATAGGCGGGGCAACGCTCCTCGGGAAGGGAGTGATCGAACCCCTTAGGTTGGGGCTCCGCCCATACGGAGTCCGGGAAGGTTGCCTGTCATGCTCGCCAACGCGCTGCTCTGTGCCCTCTGTCTGTCCGTCGCTTCGCCGAGTCCCACCGCCGTCGGTACTTCTGGCAAGAATGGAAACACCACACGTCCGGCGGACAGAACCGAGGTCATCGAAGACCTCTTGGATCAGTTCGCGGACACTCTGCACAACCGTGCCGGTGGGCTCGGGCGCAACCCGGAAGCCGGGCTGAGTCTACTCCGCGAGCTGAGTGAGCGCTTCGACGGCTGCGGTCCCATGGATCGCCGAGACATCGTCAAGTCACTCGAACGGGGTATCGAGCGCTTCGACCTGGAGGAGCAGGCGGGGCGCGACTTCGTGTACGCAGCTGCCAACGCGCTCGGAAGCATGGCCCCCGAGAGCGTCGATCCGTTGCTCGACCTGGTGATCGACAACCGACTCGAGAAGGACATCGAGGTGCACCGGCGTCTCATCCTGGCCCTCGGCCAGACCCGCGACAAGGACACACTCTCGCGCTTGAAGAAGCTCCTGCACCATGACGAGCCCGCCATCGTGGCGGCTGTTGCAGAGGCTCTCGGGGAGTTTGAAGGGCTGGAACAAGCCAAGCGGAAGGAAGTTTTCTACGCTCTGCTCACTTGCTTGATCGACGCCAAGACTCTCTCGGATCGGAACACAGTCGACCTGACTCATCGGCGACGCTACGAGGCGATCATCGGAGCGATGACGTCCAGCTTGCAGAGACTCTCGAAGCACGACGAGCGCGATCCCGAACAATGGCAAAGATTCTGGAACAAGAACAAGCGCAAGCCCTGGGGTGTTACCGCACCCTGAGCATCTCGCGCCACAGCCAGGGGAGCGAACCGAGTTGAGCGTTCGAAGCGGACCCTGGCTGCTCGCGCTACCCATCGTCGTGGTGGGCGCGCTGATCTGGAGCCGGCCGACGGACGAGCTCTCGCCGGCGAGCGAAGCACCCGAGAAGCTGGATGCCGCCGAGCTGGTGGAGATCTGGACGGGAGAGCTGGCCGGGGCTTCGGGACAGCCGGTCCAGGTCCGACTCCTGCCTCTCCACGGTGAGAAGCTGTGGGAGGAGTTCGATCGCGCGGTTCTCAGTGAGCGATTCGGCTTGGGTGAGGGAGCGCCTTGGCGGATCGAGTTCGAAGCGGAGGAGGGCGAGGACTGGGAGAGAGTGAGGGGGATCACGGTCACCGATCCCTCCGGCGTGGCCCTGGTCGCCTTTGGAGCGGCTTGCAGGGCCGAGATTGTCATGCCACATGGCAAGCCTGGCATCGAGCTAGCCAATGAGGGGCGTGCCCTAGGTAGCGCTCCCAGGGACCCCCTCGAGAGCCTGCTTGCGCGCGGAAGCGAGATGAGCTCCGGCCGTTCTGCCGCGATCCTGTGGGGGCGACCCCCCCTCGATGGCGCCAAGCTCCAGCTGCGGGTGGAACTGCCCGGGAAGATCGAGCCCCAGCTCGCGTCTACTTTGCTCCTCCGCGATGAGCTGCCCTGCCAGGACTTTCCGAGGCACATCTGGCAGCTCACGCCCTCCGAGTTAGACACGATGAAGATCCCGAGCGATGGCTGAGACCCCCTCGAGCAAGCGGCTCTTCTGGGCCGGGCTTCTCTTGGGCGGGCTCCTGGTCGGTGTGGCCACACAGGTAGATCTTCAGGCGGGGGCCGAGGAGCGGGAGCGGAACACGCACGAGGCCGCGGTTCGTAAAGAGCCGAGCTCTTCGGACGACGCCGAGCTTCGGGAGGACTTGGTGGCGCAGCTCGAGGCGGAGCGAGCGCGAACGAGTGCGCTTCGATCCGAGGTGGACGAACTCAGAGCAGAGCTCAACCGCGAGCAGCGCGAGCGCATCGACCGCGAGCTGGAGTTCCTGAACCTGAACGAGGTCGTCGCTTCGATGGAGCTCGATGCCCCCAAGATGCAGTTCGCCAAGGAGCTGCTCGCCGAGAAGCCGGGCGCCGTGATCGAGGAGCCGGATAAGCCTGCCCTCGATCCCGAGCTCGTCGCGCGACAGCGCCGGAGCGAGGAGATGCTCCGCGACCTGCGCGCACTAATGCATGCCGAGTGGGTCCAGGGGCTCGACCTGCTCGAGCTCGGTCAGCTCTCCGACGAGGGCTGGATCGGGCCGGTGATCTTCAGGCTCGTCGATGACCGCAATCGAATGACCGGCAACCTGATCGCAGCGCGACTTCGCATGCAGGGCAGCCGGAGCGGACGGGTGATCACGATCTTGCTCGAGGAGAGTGAAGAGCGACGGGGCGGGGAGGCCGTGCCGTACCCGAACAGTACGCGTCGGCTCTACCTGCCGGGGATCGACCCCAAGCCCTGGATCGAGGCGCTTCCGGAGCTGTTCTCGAAGGAGGCTATCGAGCCCAAGGACGACGGACTCTGGAACCTCGGCCGTGTCCGGAGCGCGTTGAACGAACGCCTCTCCGAAGATGCGACCGGTGACGTGTTCAACCTGCGCCACCTCGGCGGAGTGAAAGACGGAGTTCTGCGCGACGTGCACTTCGCCGTTCGCGACCGGAACGGCGCCATGTTGCGCCACATCTTTGCCGACCGCTGTCTGCTGTTGCAGCGCGAGAAGGGGATTCAGATCACTCTCGAAGACGGCGTGACCATGCGCGGTGAGTCGCGCTCGCCCTTCCTCGAAGGTCGCTATCGCATCTTCTTGCCGAGCGCCAGAGTCGATCTCTGGAAGCAGTCGCGGCTGCCCGGATTGGTGGATGGGTTTCCGGAAGCCGCCGTCGACGAGGAGGCGAGCGACGAAGAACCGGCATCTTCGAGCGGAGATTCGGGTGTAGGCGTCGATAGCGACGGGCGCTGACGATAAGTTCCATGCATGGGGCAGGAGAGCTTTTCGTTTTCAGAGCAGGGTTCCGAGCCCTCGAAAGAGTCCAAGCCGGCGGACTCGGCGGCTGACTTGAGACGTGCCGCGGGGCGCGGTCCCACTCCCGCTCGAAAGCAGAGTGCGTCGAAACCGAGCACTCCCAAGCCGAGCGCACCGGCCGAAGCGGAAGAGTCGCCGGCCTTCACGGTCTCGCAGCTGACGCGCGAGATCGAAGCGCGCCTGACTCAGCTCGGACGCGTGCGCGTCGAGGGTGAGGTCGCGGGGCTCAGCCGAGCCTCCTCGGGCCACGTCTACTTCGACCTCAAGGAAGAGGGCTCCCTGATCTCGTGTGTCGTCTGGCGCGGCCAGGCCAAGCGCGCGCTGCCCGCCAACTTCGAGGATGGCATGCAGGTGCTGGTGCGCGGCAAGCTCGACGTCTACGCGCCGCACGGTCGCTACAAGCTCATCGTCGATCGCGTCGAGCCGCTCGGAGTGGGCGCGCTGCTCGCTCGACTGGAGGAGCTCAAGCAAGAGCTGAAGAGCGCGGGCATGCTCGATCGCTTCCGACCGCTCCCGAAGTATCCGAAGCGAGTCGGCGTGGTGACCAGTCGCGATGGCGCCGCGCTGCGCGACTTCTTGCGCACGCGCAGCCTGCGCTGGCCGGCCTACCCGGTTCGACTCGCGCACACACTCGTTCAGGGACCCGGCGCCGACCTCGACATCGCGAGTGCCATCGATCGGCTCGACCAGAGCGGAGTGGACGTCATCGTCGTGACTCGCGGTGGGGGCTCGCTGCAAGACCTGTGGTGTTTCAACGAGCGCGCGGTCGCCGACGCGATCTGGCGCGCGAGTGTTCCGGTCGTCTCGGCGGTCGGGCACGAGAGCGACACGTCGCTCTCCGATCTGGTTGCCGACTTTCGTGCGCACACGCCGACCGACGCCGCGCAGACGATCATTCCCGATCGCGCGTCCTTGTACGAGCGTATCGCGCGCGCCGGCAACCGCCTGGTCGAATCGACGCACGAGCACATCGCCGAACGCGAGGAGCAGCTCGACCGCCTGGCGCGCTCGCGGGGCCTCTCCGATCCGGGAGCGATGTTGCGGGAGCGGGTCTCGAGCCTGCGCGAGTCGCGCACGCGGCTGGAGCTGCAAGTGCGCGGGCAGCTCCAGCGCGCTCGCGAGCGTGTGCAGAATGCGCGCGCTGCCATCGAGCGTCAGTCACCCGCCATGCACCTGGCCAAATCCTTCTCGCGCGTCGAGCTCTTCGGCGAGAAGCTGGTCGCGGCAGGCGAAGGAGCGCTCTCTCGTTCGCAGCAACGCATCGAGCTCGCGGCGCGTTCGCTCGACGCGATCTCTCCGCTCGCGGTTCTCGGGCGCGGCTACTCGATCACTTCGCGCGCGAACGCCGATTCGAGTGAGGCCGGTTCGATCCTGCTGGACGCCAAGGGCCTGAAAGCCGGAGACCTGCTCGAGACGCGGTTGCTCCACGGCCGGGTCGTCTCGAAGACGGTGGAGGTGAAGCCCTCCCGGGCGAAGCGCGCTGGGGGGGATCCGAGCTCGTGAGCCTCCGCATCGCCGCCATCGTCGTCAACTGGAACGGCGGACCCGAGAACGTCGAGTGCCTGCGCTCGCTGGTCCGCGAGGGCATCGAGCCGGATTGGATCTACTTCGTGGACAACGCCTCCACGGACGGCTCGCTCGAGGCCGTGCTCTCGGAGTTTCCCACGGTCCAGGTCGTCGTGAATGACGAGAACCTCGGCTACGGGGATGGAAACAACCAGGGCATCGACCTCGCACTGCAGCGTGGCGCCGAGGCCTGCTTGCTCGTCAACAACGACGCCGAGCTCGTCGAGGGTTGCCTCGACCTCCTGCGTGCCGCGATCCTGGAGGACCCCAAGCTGGCGATCGTGGGACCGCGCGTCCTCTACAAGGACTTCCCCGAGATGGTCTGGGCGGCCGGCGGCTACCTGACCTTCAGGCAGAACCTCTCCACGCTGATCGGTCACCGCAGTCCCGATGGCCCGATGTATCGAAAGACCGTGCCCGTCGACTACGTGATCGGCGCCGTGATGCTCGTGCGCCGCGAGGTCTTCGAGCGGATCGGACTCCTGGACGGCACCTTCTTCGCCTACCACGAGGACCTCGACTTCTGCGTGCGCGCTTCCTACGAGGGCTTCGGCATCGCCTGCGTTGGCGAAGCGTCTGCCTTCCACAAGGCGGGACACTCGACGGGCGGCGGCTACAGCGCCCGACGCAAGTACATGATCGGCGTCAACTCGATCTGGTTCTTGCGCCGACACGGGACGCTGACGCGCTGGCTGCGCTTCATCCTGTTCGACGTCGTGACCCTCCCGGCGGTCTGGTTGATCGGTCTGTTTCAGGGACGGTCGGGTGCGGTCGTCGCCAAGGCGGCCGGAATCCTGGACGGGCTGCGCGGCAAGCGCGTGACCTCCGACAGCGTGAACGAGCGCGACTAGTCGGCGAGCTGGCGGACGAGCTCTTCGTACTGAGCGTTCATCTGAACGGCGAGCTCGTGGGGCGCGGGTCGAAAGCCGGTGTCGGAGCGCGGGAGCGCAGTCTGCTCCGCCTTCAGTGATCCGTCCGGTCTCCGTGCGACGCGCGTGCGACCGAAGCGCAGGACGTCGCCCGTTTCGCTCTCGAGGAACAGCCAGGGGAAGCTGCCGCCGCCGTTCAGGTTTCGCCACAGCTCCTCGCCGTGGGACTGCAGCGCGGGCTGGCCGGAGCCGGGGCGCGGAAGCGTGAGCAGCTCGCACAGGGCGCCGGACAGGTCCACCAGGCTGGCGGAGCCGGTGCTCGCGACTCCGGCCGCCGTGCCGCCGGGCAGCTCGACGAAGAGCGGAACACGCGCGCGCGTATCCGGGCTCTCCGCGTGTGTCGAACGAAAGCCGGTCTGGATGATCAGGCACTCGTGGCCTCGCTCGGCCTTGAACTCCTCGCTGAACAACTGTTCGCGAAGCCGGGAGAGCTCACTGGCTAAAGGCTGCGCGAAGTGAATCCAAATGCAGACGCGCTCGTTCGGACTTGCACCGAGCTCCTCCGCCAGAAGCTCGATCGCGCGATCGGTCGTGAGCGCAGCGTCCTCGACGACTCGGTCGAAGCCCTCCAGACCGCTCGAGCTGACGAGCGGCTCTTGAAGGAAGGCAGAGGTGCGTGTGCCGGCGCTCTGTGCCGCGCTGGCCAAGGTCCAGGTACCCGCGCTCAAGCGCTGCGCACCGTCGCGCACTCCGTGAGACATCGGATAGCGTCCGGTCCACAGGCTCACCGCCGATCCGGTGGAAGAGCGTGCCGGCGCATAGGTCTGTTCGATGCTGGCGGAGCGAGCGTGCGCTGCGGTTGCCGGAAGCCCTCCGTCCGGCCACTCGCCTGCGGTGATCACGATGAGCTGCGTGAAGCGCGGCTGTGCCGGATGGAAGTCGAGCTCCGGGGCGGTGAAGAGGCGCGCCGCATAGACGAGTGGAAACACGAGCATCAGCGCGATGGCCAGTCCGCGATAGCGCCGCTCGCGCGTGCGCTCCGAAGCTGCGGCCTGGCTCGAGTCCACCATCAGAGCTTCCCGGTCAGCGCCATCCAGCGCAGTCGCAGGACCATCGTGTAGCCCTGGAAGAGCGTGCGCATGGTCAGAGTCGACTCACCGCGGACGCGGTCGACGAACTCGATCGGAACCTCGCGGATCTCGATCCCGGCGCGCCCGGTCTTGAACAGGAGCTCTTGAACGATCGCGGGGCCAACGGAAAAAGTCTCGCCGACGCGGATGGTTTCGAGCGTGCTTCGTCGCCAGCACCGAAAGCCCGAGTTGCAGTCCCAGACCGAGACGCCGAGGAGCAGGCGAATGTACAGGTTGGCGGCGGAGGTCAGCCAGCGCCGCGCCAGGCTTCGGTCGAGGTCGGAGCCCCCGGGGACGCCCCGCGAGCCGAGCACGAGTCCGACCTCGCGTCCGTCGTCGAGCGGCATGAGTGCGCGCTCGAGCATGGCTGGAATGAAGCGGGGCTGATGCGAGAAGTCCGCGTCCATCTCGATCACGAAGTCGGGCTCGAGCTCCAGGGCGCGCACGAAGCCGTCGCGCCCGGCTGTCCCGCGTCCGCGCTCTCCGGTGCGGTGAATCAAGTGGAGGCGCGGCTCCGTCTTTGCCGCTTCTTCGACGAGAGCCCAGGTCTTGTCCGGCGAGTCGTCGTCGATCACGAGCACCTGGACCAGAGGGCCGAGGGCCAGCAGCTCATCGGTGAGGAGGAGGATGTTTTCGGCTTCGTTGTAGGTCGGGATCGTGCAGACGATCGAGAGCTTGGAGGCTCGTCCCGATAGGCGTGCGGCCGGAGCTGCTGGCGATGCTCCACTCGCGTTCGAATCGTCGAGCGACGGCGGCTCGGATTGGGAGGGGCCAGGCATGGAAGAGTGAGCGTACGGCTCCGCCAACCGAGCGGCAACGCTGCAGCGGGCGGCTCGGCTGCGTATACTCGCGGCGCTTCCAACTCCCCATGGAATCCCGCCCAGACAGTGAGCGCGCGAGCGCGGCGCACGATGCTCTCGACTCGTCCGGCGACCGAGTGAAGACGGAGGGCACAATCTGGGATCGGCGAGCGAAGCTGGTGCTCGCGCTCTCGCTCGTGCTCTTGCTCGTGGGCGCCTGGCGTGTCGGGCCGACCTTCGACGAGCACTTCTACATCGCGAGTGGCTACTCGTACTGGAAGACGGGCGACTTCGCGCTGAATCGCGAGCACCCGCCGCTCGTCAAGCTGATGGTCGGGCTCCCGCTCTTGTTCACGCCCGACGTGAGCTGGACGGACCAGGCCAACACGATGCTCTCCTTTCCGCGCACGTGGTTCTTCCAGATGAACGGCGAGCACTGGGTGCGCAACCTGTTCCTGGCGCGCCTGCCGATGTGCCTCGCGACCGCCGCACTCGCGTGGATGGTCTATCGCACCGCCCGGCGCCTGTTCTCCGCGCGCGCGGCCTTCTTCGCCCTGCTCGTCTTTGCGCTCAACCCAAACATGCTCGCGCACGGTCGCCTGGCCGCACTCGATGGCGGGCTGACCGTCTTCCTCTTTCTGGCCGTGCTGAGCTTCGCCGAGCTGATGGCCAGCTTCGGTTGGCGTCGCCTCGTCCTCGCCGGATTCTGGTTCGGCCTGGCCAACCTGGCCAAGTTCACCTCGCTCGTCACCCTGCCGCTGTTCCTGGGCCTGGCCGTGGTCGAAGCCGTTCGGCGCAAGTCGCTCTGGCCGATCGGGGCACTGGCCGGCACGTGCCTGATCGGCTCGAGTGTCTTCGCGGCGGGCTACGGCTTCGAGGCGAAGAGCATCGCGGAGGTCACGGCCGTGCAGGCGTACTTCGAGCGCGATCCGGCGAGCTCTGCGGACGGTGCCGAGCGCAAGCTCGCGTTCGAGCGCCTGCTCGAGCGTGATGCGCTCGACTCGGAGACAGAGGAGAGCCTGTCGAGCCTGGCGGGTGTGCGGCTCACGAGCGAAGCTGCCTGGCGCGCGTGGTTCGAGGCGAACCGCGACGCCGACTGGAACCGCTCGCTGTTCGCGAGTTCCGAACTCGCAGGCCTGACCCGCGGCACTCTCGGCGACGAGCGACCGATTCCCGTGCTCTCCGCACTCAAGGGTGTGGACTATCAGCTGCAGCATGGCTCGAAGGGACACGGCACCGTCTTCCGCGGTCAGCCGCTCTCGCCGGGTGCCGACTTCGAGACGGGCAATCCGTTTCCCGAGTACTACGCGGTCGTGTGGCTGGTCAAGAATCCCGTGGGCTTCTCCGCGCTCGCCGCGCTCGGCTTGCTCGCCGTGCTCCGGTTGCGTGAGCGGCTGGGCCTCGTGCGCCTGCTCGCGCTGCTCGGCTTTCCGCTCGCCCTGTTCGCACTCTTCTCGACCGGCAACGCGCTGATGGGCGTGAAGTATCTCCTGCCGATCTTTCCGTTCGCTGCGCTCTGGGTCGCCGGAGCCACCGAGAAGTTTCCGCGCGCCGGAGCTCTGCTCGCGACACTCGCCGTCTTGGAGGGCGCCATTCTGCTGCCCCAGCTCAGCCCCGCGCATCCGAACGAGCTGATGTACTACAACGCGGTCGCCGGCGGGCCGGTGGGCGGACCGTGGACCACGGTCGTGGGTGACGACTGGGGCCAGGATGCGAAGACGGTCGGCGAGTTCTACACCCGGTATCGAGCGCCGATCGAGCGCGCTGGCGGGCTCCACTACGATCCCTACACGCGTGCGGACCTCGGCAGCCTCGGACTCGCTGGAATCGAGCGCGCGTTCGACGAGCCGACCGGCATCGTCGCGGTTCATGCGCTCGACTACTACCGCGACCGCGCGCGCTACGAGTGGCTGCGCGACTACGAGCCCTTCCTGCGGATCGGTTGGTCGGTCTACGTGTACGACACGCGCACTCCGGCTCCGGGTGGCGATCCGCTAGCCGGGTGGACTGCGGGAGGGGACTCATGAAGCACGCGTTCTTGATCAGTGCTGCGCTGCTCGCTGTGCTCGGCTCCTGCGAGCCGGCGGACCCGAGCGCTCAGAACGTGGTGCTCGTGACCATCGACACTCTGCGCGCGGACCGACTCTCCGCACATGGCTTCGAGCGCGACGCGACTCCACGGCTCGACGCGTTCGCGGAGGAAGGCGTCCTCTTCGAGCGCGCCTACAGCCACGCGCCGTTCACGGCGCCCGCGCACGCCAGCCTGTTCACTTCGCTCGTGACCCGCAGCCACGGCGTCGAGACCTGGGGACGTCAGCTCGATCCCGAACTGCCCGAGCTCTTCGGCCTCTACCGCGCCGCTGGCTATCGCACCGGCGCGTTCTTCAACCACCCCGGCCTCGTCGCGTCCAAGCTTCTGCACAGCGTGGACCACGCGGAGCTGCGCACCTTCGAGCCGGCGGAGGACACGGTGAGTGGTTTCCTCGACTGGGCGGGCAGCTCGTCGCGACGGTTCGTCGCCTGGGTACACCTCTGGGAAGTGCACCGGCCCTATGGCTTTCGCAGCTGGCGCGCCGAACACCTGCGCCAGCAAGTGAAGCGAGAGAGCCTCGAGCTCGTCTACGCGGAGGGTCCTTGGGGCGGCTCGCACGATCCGCTCGTCGGGCGCACGGAGGCCTTCTACAACCTGAACGCGGAGCGGCTGGCGCGACCGAAGGCGACCTCGACGGGAGAGCGGGTCCTCGACGCGGCGGACCTCTCCTACCTCGAAGATCGATATGACAACGCGGTCCGCGCGGCCGATGCGGGTTTCGGTGCACTGGTCGATGGCCTGAGATCGGCGGGGCTGCTCGACTCCACTCTGGTGGTCGTGACTTCCGATCACGGCGAGGCTCTGACCGAGCGCAGCGCCTGTCTGTTCACGCACGACCCGTTCCTCACCGAGGAGACCCTGCGCGTTCCCTTGATCATGCGCTTTCCGAACGCGAGGTTCGCGGGATCCCGCGTCGGTGACTTGGTGCGCGGCGTCGATGTGTTGCCGACGCTGCTGGAGTTCTCGGGCCTCTCCGCTCCGGCTGGCCTGCAGGGTCGCAGCCTGCTGCCTCTCGTCCGGGGCGAGAGCTTGCCAGAGGCGCTGCTCTTTGCGCAGACGCAGACGCGGCACGCGAAGGAGGTGCTCGAGCACAGCGACGAGCCGCAGCTCGAGTTCCGGCAGGCCTTGATCTCCGGCTACCACAAGCTCATCCACGATCGCTCGACCGACACGTACACTCTCTACGACCTGGAGCGGGACCCGGGCGAGACGCGGAACCTGGCCAGTGACCCGGACTCCGCGCGGCTCTTCGAGCGACTGCTCGCCGAGCTCAAAGCGGTCCGCGAGAGCTACCCACTCCGCGAGGCGTTCGGGACGAGCACGCCCGAAGATCAGGCGCTCCTGGACTCCATCGGCTACACGGGCGACGAATGATGTCAGAATGAGAGCTGTGACCTTCCGTTCCGTTGTCCGATCGACCGCGCTGCTGGCGCTCGCACTTCCGCTGCTCTCGAGCTGCAGGGAGAGCGCTTCCGGCACCGATTCCGACAAGCCGAACATCGTCATCGTCCTGGTCGATCAGCTGCGTGTCGACGAGGTCGAGCGCTCGATGCCCAAGCTCCACGCGCTCGGCGAGCGCGGAGTCGTGTTCACCAAGATGCGGGCGGCTGCTCCGTGGACCTATCCCTCCGTCATCAGCATGTTCTCGGGGCTCTACCCTCAACAGCACGGCGCCGACGGTTCGCCGGACAAGAGCAAGCTGCTCTCCAAGTTCTCGCCCGAGATCCCGCTCCTGCATGAGCTGCTACGCGAGAGCTACTATACCTCGGCGTTCGTGACGAACCCCTTCCTGCAGACGTGGAACAGCTTTCACGATGGGTTCGACCACTACGCGATCGACGAGTTCATCGGCGACCAGGGCGCGCGGATGGGGCACGGCGACCTGGTCTGGACGGAGAGCATGTTCAGCGACACGGTCAACGCGGCCGTGATCCGGCACTTCGACCAGCGCGAGCGGGACGGGCTGGAGTTCACCTACGTCCACTACATCGACGTACACGGTCCGTGGGATGGCGCGCCCTTCGACGCGGGCGGCGTCGATCACCGCAACACCGAAGAGCGAGCCTACGGGATCGCGGCGGGCTACATCGACGACCGGATCGAGGAGCTCTACGAGTACTTCATGGCGCGCTACGACGAGGACGTGATCTTCATCGTGACGAGCGACCACGGGCAGGAGCTCGGGGACGACCTCGAGAAGACCCACGCCTTCGTCCCGCGCCTCCGCAAGGCGACCGTCCACGACTTCAATACGCGCATTCCCTTCATCTTGCTTCCGAGCAAGCGCGTCGAGACGGCTCGCCGTATCGACTCGGCCTGTTCGAACATCGACATCTTCTCGACGCTGCTCGACTGGGTCGGCTTGGAGTCACCGCTCGCGACGCCGGGCCTCAGCCTGCTCCCCAGTATTCGCGGCGAGTCTACCGGGGACACGAAGCGCGCGATCTACTCGATCCGCAGCGCCTTCGGCCAGCACAGCGACTGCATCGTGGTCAACGAACGCAAGCTGATGCGCTATTTCCCTCAGAACAAGGCTCAACCGGTTCGGAAGCTCACCTTCGACCTGAAGACGGATCCGAAGGAGCGGAACGACACCGGCGCGCGATTCGGCAGGCACGCGAGCTTGCTCCTGGAGACGGCCGGTACTCACGGAGTCGTCTTCCCCAAAGTTTTCGAAGCGCCGGACGAGGAGCTCGAGTCCAAGCTGCAGGACATCGGCTACCTGGGCGACGAGTAGCGCGCTACTTCCCCGCGTCGCTCGACTCTTGGCCCTGGGTGATCTCGATCACCTTGTTGGCGCCCTTGACGCGCACGCTGGTCTGCGTTCCATCCGGCCAGCGCACGCGCACTCGCGAGACGCGCGTCTTGGGGGGGATACCGAAGAGCGGGGAGAGGTCGTTCTGCGAGAGGAAGCCGGTGCCCGACTGGACCCAGCGCCGCTGGGTCGTCTTGTCGTTCAGGTCCATCGCGACCATCGAACCGATCGCCGCCGTATTCGATCCGGAGCCGTGCAGGCGCACCTTGAGCCAGCGCGACTCGGGCAGCGCGAGCTGGTTCTCGACGACGGTCAGCGGCTCACCCGAAGCCAGCATGACGAGGTCAGCCTTGCCGTCGGAGTTCAGGTCACCCGTCGCGAGCCCGCGGCCGACGCGCGGTAGGGCGAGCACGTCGTCTCCCGCGTCCCAGAGCTCGAACCGGAGCGAGGTCGGGCCGAGGTTGCCGCGGAAGAGTTGGTCGGGCTGAGCGAATCGCCAGGGGCTTCCCTCGCGACCCGCGTTGCGCAAGACGTGGCCATTGCTGACCAGGAGGTCCATCGCGCCATCGCGGTCGAAGTCTTCCAGGACGACTCCGAATCCGAGCGCGGGGCGTGAAGCGGAGGTGATACCGGTCTGACGTGAGACGTCGCGAAAGAAGCCGCCGTTCTGGTTGAGGTAGACCGTGTTCGACTCGCCGGCGAAGTTCGTCACGATCAGGTCGGGCACGGAGTTTCCGTCGAAGTCGCCCGCCGCGACGCCCATGCCGGCCTCGGACATTCCGTCCAGGTTGTAGGCCGCACCGGACTCGTTCGTCCAGTCGCGCAGCTCTCCGCCCTCGTTGAGGTAGAAGTGGTTTTCGACGGAGTCGTTGGCGACATACAGGTCGATGTCACCATCGCGATCGAAGTCGAGCAGGGCCAGGCCGAACCCGCGGCCGGTTCGCTTTCCGAGGTCCGACTTGGCGGTGACGTCGGTGAAGCCGCCCATCCCATCGCCTCGCCAGACCCGGTCGCTCAGGCTGGGATAGAGGCTGACGTGGCAGTAGTCCGGAACGCCGCCGGCCATGCACTCTTGTTCCGTGCCGACGCTCCAGTCGACGTAGGAACAGACGACCAGGTCCAGGTGCCCGTCGTTGTCGAGGTCCGCGAAGCCGCAGCCCGTGGTCCAGCGTGGATCGGCGAGTGGTGTTCCAGCAGCGGTGTCCTCGAAGCTCAGCCCGCCGCGGTTGATCAGCAGCGCGTCCGGACCGGTGTTGGTCAGGAACATGTCGAGCAGGCCATCGCCGTTGACATCTCCCGCGCAGACGCCCATGCCGTAGCCGCTGTGCGCCGCCGCTCCGCTCGTGGCCGTCACGTCGTCGAAGCTCCCGTCGCCGCGACCGGCGAAGAGCTGGTTGGTGGGGGCGTAGTCCGCTTCGCCGGCTGCCGCCAAGCTGTCCGGAGGAATCCCGCACTGCAGGGCGTAGACGTCCAGGTCGCCGTCGGCGTCGAGGTCGCACACCGCGACGCCGGAGCCGACCGTCTCGGGAAAGTAGAACGGTCCGCGGTGGCCGTTGTCGTGGACGAAGTCGATGCCGGAGCTCTCGGTTACATCGATGAGGCGCGCGGTGGAGCCCGGGCCGCTCTTGGTCTCGGCCTGGTCCGGCTCGCTGCACTGAGCGGTGAGGAAGACGACCGCAACGAGTGCGGCCGCGCTGCGCAGTCGACCGTGGGGCGTGGAGTTGCTGCTCGAGTGGCTCATGGATTCTCGTCGCCCCAGGGGGATCCGGCGATCGTCGAGTAGGACTTGGCCTCCTCGTGCTTGCCGAGGCGACGCATCAGCGAAGCCATCAGTTCGTTGGATTCGGAGTGTCGAGGGCTGAGCGCGAGGGCTGCCTCGAGCGACGCCTGCGCGGCCTCGAGCTGACCGTCCTGCATGAGCGCGCGCGCCAGCTCCATGTGGCCGAACTCCCACTTCGGAATCATCTTCGTGATCTCGCCGAACGACTCCATCCGAACCGCAGGCGCAAAGTGGCGGAAGCCTCCCGGCATGGCGCGGATCAGGGCCGTATGAATGTCGCGGTGCTTCTTGGACTCCTTGCGCCGATCGAGTCGAAGCAAGAGGGTCGCCAGGTGGTCGCGAGCTCCCAGGTGACCCGGGTCCACGAAGATCACGCGGCGAAAGCTCTCGATCGCCAGCTCCGGCTCTCCCGCGAACTCGCGCGACAAACCGATGACGTGGTGCGCGTCCGTCTGGTTGGGCACGAGCTCCGCCGAGCGCGTCGCGTGCTTCTCGGCGTTGCCGAGCTCCCCGTTCTCGAAGTAGAAGCGCGCCGCGAGAGCTTCGGTGCGAGCGGAGCCGGGGTCGGCCTTCTTGAGCTTGGCCAGAGCCCGTCGCGCCGTGTCCATGCGACCGCAGTTGAGACAGGAGCGAATGATGCGCTCGAGGAGCTCTGGGTTCTTGGGATCGGACCGGAGCAGCCACTCGGTCGACTCGATGACCTCCTCGAACAGACTCAGTCGCTCGCCATAGGAAGCACGCGCGACGTGCATCTCCCTGGAGTCCGGGTTGAACGCGAGCCCCTCGTTCAAGAGGTTCATCGCCTCGAGCGTGTCGCCCTCCTGGAGCGCGCGCACGGCCCCATCGTAGAGAGCCGAGGCCCGCGCCAGGTCGCGCTCGCTCGGCCCCTCGCGGGCTTCCTGCGCGCAGCCCGCCAGGAGGACGAGCGCGAACGGGCAGAGTCGTCGGAGAGTGTCGAGGAGCTTCAAGTTCGGGGAGTGGTCGAGAGCAGGACTAGCAGTCCGTGGTGAAAGTGCTTTGCCGCATGAGCAGCGGCATTTTGGTCAGGTTGGTGCCCGAGAACGCAGGCGAATCCGTAGATTCGGCGAGGCTCTCGGGTGCCGACCTGGCCGGAAGGACGCCGTTCATGGGGTGAATGACTTTTTCCACGGACTGCTAGCTCGCATTATTCATGAGCCGCGAGAGGAAACGCCTCGATTCGGTTCCTACTGGTGTTTTGCGGGCGCTGGCCCCACAGTCGAGCTTGTAAGCTCGTCGAGGAAGCCAGTGTTCGCAAAACGCCGGTAGGGGCCGAAAGGCTGGCGTAGCCAGCCGTTCGTGGTGTTTAGTCCGCGTGGTCATGAATAATGTGGGCTAGGCGTCGAGGTCGCCGATGGCTGCGAACACCTCGGCCAGCTCTTCGTCGGCGAGTCCGCTTCCGGCGTTCAGAGCCTCCTCGAAGCCGTCACGCTCGGTAGCGCAATCTTCGGCCTGCATCTCCGCAGCTACGCAGCCCGGGTGCACATTGATGGGACTGGTTCGCGTTTGCTGACCGAATTCCACCGAGCGCCCGAGGACCACGCGCCACGAGTCCTTCTCCATCGCCCCGTCGCAGTGCTTGCACTTGGCTCGACCGGTCGGCGCACGCTCGGCGTACGGAGGAGTCTTCTTCTCCTTCTTGTTGGCCTCGGCCTTCTCGCGCAGCTCCCTGAGCTTCTCGAGCTCGGGCACTTCCAGCCCTTCCTCCCACGCGGTTGCCGTGTAGGCCTCCTCGACATCGGTGAACAAGTTCTTCGCGGCGCAGGTCAAGTGATGCCAGAGATAGCCGGTGCCGAAGGGGCCGACCAACAAGACGCCCAGTCGCAGGACGTCCTTGTCGATCTTGCGCTTGCAGCTGCGGCACTTCGAGCGAGCAGACTTGGCCTTCTCGATCTTGTGCTGCGGCAGCTCCTCTTCAACGGGCTCTTCTACGGTTTCGTTTTCGCTCATCGGATGGAGGGATCAGTGCCCGTCCAGGATCGGATCGGGTTCGGGGGTGGCCAGGGGATAGTGATTGCGGTCCGCATCCGGAGCTCCTCGCTCGCGAAGCTCCGTGAACAGTTTCTCCACGAGCTCGTCGCGGCGAGCAAAGAGTCGATAACCCTCGCGCGGGCGGAGATAGCCGCTCGCTTCCGGGTGGCGCTCGAGCAGTGTCTCCAGGCCGAGCTTCTCGCTCAGCTGTTCGAAGCGTTCACGCTTGTCGAGCAGGGCCTTCACGAGGAAGGGCATCACGATCGTGTAGTCACACGTGAAGCTCTCGCAGGTCTTCTTGTAGCTGTCCTTGTCGACCTTGCCCCAGGTCACGGCCTCGGAAGGCGGGCAGGAAGACAGCGAGCCGTCGGTGACCGGCGCGGTCGTGATCTGGATGTCGTAGAGGTAGCCGGAGACATCGTCGAGACCGAGCACCTGGCTGAGTGCGGGCTCCGGCTGCAGGTTGAAGTTCTTGGGTACGCCGCCGCCGAGAATCAGGGTGCCGAGCGCGCGCGTGTCTGACTCGAACAGTCCCCAGCGGTGGTAGGCGCAGCTCTCGAAGACCTCGGCGTGCAGGTCGAGGTCGAAGGCGTAGCTGTCGCCGCCGATGCGCTCGCGGGTCCAGAGGTCGAGCGAGTTCAGAAAGACGGAGCCGTCGGCGGGCGCGCCGACGAAGATCGGAATGGCGTGCTTCCAACAGCGCGCGAGGAGACCGGGCGCGATGCCGTTCGCCTGCTCCTGCGCCGCGAAGCGCCGACCGAGTCGGTAACGCATCTCGGTACCCGTCATCTTGTGGCTGAACTCGTCCTGGCGGAGGACCGCCCGCAGGAACTGGTCCTGCTCGAGCAGCACGTCCTCGTCGAAGCCGATGTCGGTGACGCGAATGGTGCGCTCGTCGCGGAGCTGGCCGTCGTCGCCGAAGATCTCGACCTCGTGAAAGGGATGCTCGGCGGCGGAGTTCAGGGCGCGGTGACCGTCGTGATAGCAGGCGGCGTCCGTCGTCGAGACGTAGGCGAACCAGCCCGTGTCGAGCAGCGGACCGAGCCAGGTGTTGACCTGGCCGGACAGAGTCACCGGACCGGAGACCGAGAGGGTCATCGGAACGCCGCTGCCGATGGCCGCGTCGAGCAGCTCCCAGATCCGGCGCAGGAAGGCGCCGCCGAAGGAGGGGAAGCTGTTCTCGATCAGGCGGTCGATGCTCTTCGCATCGGTGACAGGCTCGCTCTTCAGCTCGCGTCCCGGGCCGGAGGCACCCGGGCAGGAGGAGCGCTGATCGTTTCGGGTGGGGCACATGGGCCAGGGATTCTAGCGAGCGAATCGAGCCAGATCGCGGACCAGCTTGGGTGGAAGCGAAGAGATCGGGGGTCGCAGCTTGCGCGGCGGCAGCCTGTCCCGGATTCTATTCGCCCTCCGGCACTGTCCGAGGCGGTAGGCTTCTTGTGCCAGAGACGCCGCGCCGCCCACGAAATCAGCTCCTCACCAGCTAGACCGACGTATGACCGAATTCAACCAACGAGCCAGCGAGGCTTACTCCGTCCAAGACTACTCGCCGACGGGGGAGATCGAAGGCGTCGAGATCATCGGCCTCCGGCGGTTCAATGACGACGGCGGGTCGATGACCGAGCTCGGTCGCTTCGATTCAGGATTGCTGGCCGGAGTCGAGGGCTTCGAGGCACGCCAGATGAACTTCAGCAGCATGGAGCCGCTGGCGATCAAGGCCTTCCACCTGCACAAGCGCCAGACCGACGTCTGGTACGTGCCGCCGACCGACAAGATCCTGCTGGTGCTCGCGGACTGCCGCGAGGGCTCTCCGACGGAGAACAAGGTCCGACGTATCGTCCTGGGTGATGGCAACTCGCGCCTCGTTCGAATCCCTCCTGGCGTCGCCCATGGCTGCAAGAACCTGCGCAGGACCGAGCAGTCGAACATCATCTACTTCGTGGACGTGCAGTTCAGCATCGACGACCAGTGCGACGAAGGCCGCCTGCCCTGGGACCACTTCGGCGCTGAAGTCTGGGACGTCGAGCGCGGCTAGATGAAGAGCGCCCAGAGCGCGTAGCAAGCAATCGCGAGCCAGGCCAGGTTCAGCGCCAACGGTTGCCAGGCGCGCTTCTTGAAGCAGAGCACGCCCAGCCCGACGGCTCCCGTCGCATTCAGGGTCTGGTAGAGCCCGCCCTGATCGATCTTGTCGAGGCTCGACAGGTAGTAGGCCCCGAGGATCGCGAGGACGCCGTACCACCCGACGGCGGTGACCCACAGCGGGATGGGAGGGTGCTCCGGTTTCGCGACCGAAATGGGGGTGACGTCGGCCTGCTCTTGTTCGGTCATGCCTGCTCCTGTTCGATCATGGCTGCAGCTGTGGTTCGAGAGTCGCTCTCATCAGTGAGCGGACTCGACGATGGAGATCATGCGCTCCATCGAGAGTCGCGCGTCGGTGACGAGGTCGGCTTGTTCTTCGGGGGACATGCGGTCGCGCAGCATCGTGATCTCATCGACGACATCGCCGGGCAAGACCCGGTTGATCTCGGGTGCTCGGTCGAGCCGCAGGAGGTCGAGCATGCCGGCGAGGTGAGGAGGGTCGTTGCGGCTCATCGTCGCGCAGCCGCAGCCGGCCGAGCCCGAGCCCGGAACGTCCGCCAGGTGTCGGACCTCGACGCCGCGTTGCTGACCGAGCTCGACCGCGTTGCGGACGAAGTGGCCTTCGGTACCGATGACGAGCTTGGAACCGGCGCGCGCCTCCTGGACTTCCTTCCAGAGGTAGTTCGTGCTCCCGCTGCCGTCGGCCGCCTGGACGGCACCGAGCGGACTCTCGGGATGAACCAGCACGCGCCAGTCGCGCTCCTGCCACCAGCGGACCATCTCGGGTGTGAAGATCGTGTGCACTCCGCAGGACGAGCCCCACAGGATCATCTCCGCGCGGTCGAGGGCCTCGAGTCCGCCGGGCGTGTCCTCGATGCGAATCGCGCCGTGCTCCGGGCTGTCCAGCTTGACCACACGCTCGAGGTTCATGCCGAGCTGCCAGGCGGTGTTGCGGCCGAGGTGCTCGTCGGGGAGGAACAGGATCTTCTTGTTCTGCTTCAGAGCATCGGCGACGACGAGCTTGGCATTCGAGCTGGTGCAGACGGCGCCGCCGGTTCGCCCGGCAATCGCTTTCAGTCGGCCCGAGGTGTTCATGTAGGCGATGACGAGCAGGTCGTCGCCGTAGCGCTCGGTGAGCTGATCGACGACGGGCTCGACCATGAACTCCTTCGCCAGCATCTCCATCGTGCAGCCGGCCTTGGGGTTGGTGATCCAGACCGACTGGTCGTCGTTCGCGAGCAGCGAGATGGCCTCCGCCATGAAGTGCACGGCCGACTCGACGATGACCTTCTTCTCGGGCTGGTTGCGCGCCTGCAGCGCGAGTACGTAGCTGTCGGCGATCGAGCCGCCGAAGTGCTCGACCAGCTTCACGATCTCGCCGCCCATGTAGAAGTGCGCCAACAGGAGCAGCGAGTCGCCGAAGTGCGCTTGCGCGGGAACGACGTACTGCTTCAGGTAGTTGAGCACCGTCGCCGGCTTGCGGTCGGGCAGTGCCAGGTACTCCTCCGCGTAGGGCCGGAACTCCTCCTGGTAGCGATCGAGCGGCAGGTCGGTCTGGCAGACCGGTAGATCGGGTTGGAGCTCGAGGCCGGTCGCGGAGAGGCCCGCGGTCGTGAGGCTGGGGGACGATGACATGGCAACCAGGATATCAGCCAGAGCCGACGGAGTGGGGTTCGCAAGCCCTACCTAATGAGGAGTTGAAGGTTCGAGGAGGTCGGGGCGCCGCGGAGCTACTCGATCTCGTCGAGCAGCTTCAGCAGATGGTTCATGGCAACCGAGATCGTCGTGACGTCGCGGACCTGCTCGATCAGCTCGTGATCTCGCCAGTAGGTCAGCCGAGTCTCGCCGGTTCGAGTCGTGCGCCCCAGCTCACTCCTGCTCCTGTCACCGAGCAGCGTGAGTGCATGTCGGATGTCTCTCAGTTGAGCGTGCGTGAGGTACACGGTCCGGGGGCCCTCGCCCGAAGTGCTCACTCGGAGTTCGCCGCGGTCGAAGAAGCGCAGCTCCTCGTCGGGTCTCCCCGGATGGGCCGTACGCTTCACGATCAGCTCCAGGTCTCCGGGCAGAACCTCGAACTCGATCGCCGCGAAGTCGGGCTCATTCGCCCCGATGACGTTCAGCGAGTACGTCCCCGGAACGAGCCCGTGGATGTTGGCGGTGGGCTCGAAGGGTGTGATCACCTGGGCGACTAGCTGATTGAGCGGGCGACGCGCGCGCGGCACGACGACCAGCTCGCGCCCCTCGTCACCGGACTGCTTCCACTGAAAACCCTCGAAGTGCCAGCCCGCCGTGATGAACTCGGCTTGAACTCGGACCGCGAGTGGCGCGCCGGCACGAATGACCCCGGGCACCGAGAAGCCGCGCACGTTGGGAGTCGCGACCAGCTCGGCGAGGCGCGCCGGAATGTCGGGCGTGACCTCGACCTTGAACAGCTCGTCGAACTCGGCTGCCGTCCAGACCTCGCCTCGGGATATGGAGACCCAGCGCCGCTTGTCACCGCGGCACTGCAGCTCGAGCGTCAGCTCCGGACCCTCCGGCGTCTCCAGCCAGCTCAGCCCGTTCGGAATCCCATCCTCGGCGAGCCAGCTCCGTCCGGTCTCGGTTATCGGAGTGTCTTCGCGAGCCAACTGGAACGAGTTGCCCTTGGGCGCACTGCGCGCGCGGCCGCCCTCGACGATGGAGAGGACGTCGCGATACTGCTCGTAGCTCTCGCTGACGTGGACGAAGGTCAAGCCGTCGTTCGAGAGCAGGTAGTGTCGCGGAGAGCCGTCATAGCTGAACTGTGCGCTCCAGACCTCGACGGGCGGTGAGCTCGCGAGCTCGAGCACGGTCAGTCGCCAGCGCGAGTACTTCGCCGGCTTGTTCTCGTAGCCCGCGGCGCGCCGCAGCTCCGCTCGATACAAGCCGTTCTCCGAGAGCACATCGAACGGAGCCCACTCGGACAGTTCGGTGGACTCCTGGGTGAGTTCGGTCTTCGTGCCGAACTCGACCTCCACTGGCAGTCGTGGAGGATCGAGCCCGAAGAGTGTGAGGATTAGGGTCAGCACGTGTGCGTTCCTGGGAACCTCTCATGGCCTGTGCCGAGCTTCTTTGCTAGGCCTCGTCGAGGAAGGGATAGCGCCAGTCCGTCGGAGGCACGAAGGTCTCCTTGATCGTCCGCGGCGAGACCCAGCGCAGGAGGTTGAGCGGCGAGCCCGCCTTGTCGTTGGTTCCCGAGGCGCGCGAACCGCCGAAAGGCTGTTGCCCGACGACGGCTCCGGTGGGCTTGTCGTTGATGTAGAAGTTGCCCGCGGTGAAGCGCAGCTTGTCCGTCGCGAGGCTGACCGCGGCGCGGTCGCGCGAGAAGATGGCGCCGGTCAGCGCGTACTCCGCCGTCGTGTCGCACAGCTCGAGGGTCTGCTCGAACTCGGGGTCGGCATAGACGAACACGGTCAGCACGGGGCCGAACAGCTCGTCCTTCAGGGTGGCGTAGTCCGGGCGCTTGGCCTCGATCACGGTCGGCTGCACGAAGTAGCCCGTCGAGTCGTCGTACTCGCCACCGAGCACGACCTCCGCATCGGCGCTGGCCTTGGCCGCTTCGATGGCGTTCTTCTGCGTCTCGAACGAGCTCTTGTCGATCACGGCGCCGAGGAAGTTCGTGAAGTCGCGCACGTCGCCGGTCGAGATTTCCGTGAGCATGCCGGCCATCGCATCCTTGACCGCGGGCCAGAGGCTCTTCGGGATGTAGGCGCGACTCGCGGCGGAACACTTCTGGCCCTGGTACTCGAACGCTCCGCGAACGAGAGCGACGGCCACTTCCTGGACATCGGAGGACGGGTGAACGACGACGAAGTCCTTGCCGCCGGTCTCGCCGACGATGCGCGGGTACTGGCCGTAGGTCGCCATGTTCTCAGCCATGGTCTTCCACATTCCGCGGAAGACGCCGGTCGAGCCGGTGAAGTGAACGCCGCCGAAGCTCGGTGACGCAAAGACCGGATCGCCGACCTGGCTTCCGCGTCCGGGCAGGAAGTTGATCACACCCGGCGGCAGGCCCGCTTCTTCGAGCAGCTGCATCAAGAGCCAGTTGGAGTAGACCGAAGTCGACGCGGGCTTCCACAGGCAGGTGTTGCCCATCAGAGCCGGAGCGCAGGGCAGGTTGCCAGCGATGGAGGTGAAGTTGAAGGGTGTGACGGCGAACACGAAGCCGTCGAGCGGACGGTGCTCGAGCCGGTTCCAGATGCCGGGGCTCGACTCGGGCTGCTCGGAGTAGATGCCTTCGGCAAAGTGAACGTTGTAGCGGAAGAAGTCGATCAGCTCGCAGGCCGAGTCGATCTCCGCCTGGTGGACCGTCTTCGACTGGTTGAGCATCGTCGCCGCGTTGACGCGATCTCTCCACGTCGTCGCCAGGAGTTCGCCGGCGCGCAGGAAGATAGCGGCGCGCTCCTCCCAGGCCATGGCTTCCCACGCGGGCTTCGCGCGCTCGGCAGCCTCGACCGCCTTCAGGACCTCGGCGCTGCTCGCCTGGTGGTAGCTGCCGAGGACGTGCTGGTGATCGTGGGGGACGATCATGTTCGCCTGGTTCCCCGTCTGGACGCGCTCGCCACCGATGACGAGCGGGACCTCGATCTGCTCGCCCGCCATGTTCTCCAGCGCAGTCTTCAGACGTGCCTTCTCGGGGCTGCCGGGACCATAGTCGCGGACAGGTTCGTTCTTGGGCGCAGGCGTGCGGAAGGTGCCGTGAGTCATTGGAGAGGGGGTGCTTCGGGGAGCGCAGTGGTTGGGTCTGGGAGCGGAACGAGGCGGAGAGGTTAGCCGAGGATGCGGGGGGCTGTCGACCTGGGAGAGGGGACTCTGGCGAGACGGAGCCCTGGAGCGGCGGGAGGTGCACTTCTTCGTCAGCGATCTCCGTCCAAGGCGCGGGCGGATCCGGGTGAGCACTGCCGGGCCCGTGACTCAGAAAAGAATCTCTGACGATAGCTGCCGGTTCTCTCGCCAAGAATTGCGGCCCACGCTCTTGGGTTGCGGCAAGCGCCGTTTAGAGTGCGAGGTCCGGGGGAGGTCCCGGTTCGAGAGATCCATGACTGTAGAGATGACCACAGAATCCATTGCACAGTGGGCCGAGGAGGCTCTCCGCTCACGCTTGTCCGAGAGTGCCTGTGCCTGGCTCGAGAAGAGCGCTCACGAGCTTCGAGCCGGAGTCGACGCGAATCGATTCTGCGCGCTCTTTTCCTCCGCTTCCCGCCACGCGCGCGCGGTCTCCGCCAAGCTGACGCTGGCCGAGTTCGCGGCTGCCGGCGAGCTGGTTCCCGGCTGGAATCCCGAGCGCTGGAGCCTGCGCGTTCTCCTGCGCGCCTCGCTCTTGCTCTCGCTGGGCGGCCTCGAAAGCGAGGCCGGAGCTCGAATCATCGAAGAGGCCTTCCGGTACGCGGACGAGGGCGAAGCCTGCGCACTCTACGCATCACTTTGTCTTCTGCCGGATGCCGGACGATTCCGTAAGCGCTCCGAAGAAGGCTGCCGCACCAACATGTTGAGCGTTTTCGAGGCCAACGTCTGCGACACGCCCTATCCGTCCATTCACTTCGACGACGTCGCCTGGAACCAGTGCTTGATCAAGTGCGTGTTCGTCGGCGCGCCGCTCTGGCGTGTGGTGGGACTCGACGGGCGGCTGAGCCCCGAGCTCGCGCGCATGGCTCTCGATCTCGTTGAAGAGCGAGCCAGCGCCGGTCGCCCGATTCAGCCCGACCTGTGGCTCTGCCTGGGAGCCCACGAGGACGAGCGCGTCGTTCGTTACCTCACCCGCGAGCTGGCGAGTGGCTCTCCCGCCGGTCGCGCGGCCGCCGGCTACGCGCTGGCACGCGCGAATCTTGGCCACCTCCTCGAGCCATTTCGCGAAAAGGAGGCCGATCCGCGCATTTTAAGGCACTTCGAGAATGCCCTCAGTGGACGGCACTCTCAAAATCTCTTCGGTGAACTCGACTCCGCTCCCTGACTGAAATCCCTGCATGCGATTCTTCGATCCCCACATCCATCTGACGAGCCGCACGACCGACGACTACCAGGCCATGGCCGACGCCGGCGTTCGCGCCGTCATCGAGCCCGCCTTCTGGCTGGGCCAGCCCCGCACGCGAGTCGGCAGCTTCGTGGACTACTTCTCCAGCCTGATCGGGTGGGAGCGCTTTCGCGCCTCGCAGTTTGGAATCGCGCACTTCTGTGCGATCGGTCTCAACGCGAAGGAAGCCAACAACGAAGCGCTCGCCAGGGAAGTGCTCGAGCTGATGCCGCGCTTCGCGCTCAAGGAGGGTGTCGTCGCCGTCGGAGAGATTGGCTACGACGAGATCACGAAGGCAGAGGATGAAGTGCTCGAGTGGCAGATGAACTTCGCCAACGAGCATGAGCTGCCGGTCATGGTGCACTCACCGCACCGCGACAAGAAGCGCGGGATCGTCCGCACCCTCGACCTCGCGAAGGCGACGTCGGTTCCGATGAACATGTTGATCGTCGATCACAACAACGAGGAAACGGTCGACGACACGCTCAACGCGGGCGCGTGGGCCGCCTTCACGATCTACCCGCACACCAAGATGGGCAGCGAGCGGATGGTCGAGCTCGTCAAGAAGTACGGTCCCGAGCGCATCATCGTCGACAGCTCCGCCGACTGGGGAGTGAGCGATCCGCTCTCCGTCCCGAAGACCGCCAAGCTGATGCTCGAGGCGGGCATCGATCGCGAAGCGGTCGAGCTCGTCACCTGGCAGAACGCGCTCGACGCCTACGCGCAGTCGGGGCAGATCGATGTCCAGGCGTTGCTGGAGACGCCGGTGATCGACCAATCTCAGCTCTTCTCCGAGAACTCCGTCTTGCGCGGGCAAGAGCCGCGCGTCGACGCGGCCGTCCCGAACTAGAGCGGCCAGCCGACTACTTGCTCGCCGCGGGCATGTCCTTCGCGGACATCGCTGAACCGTCGTGGCGCCAGTGCAGGGTCCACGGGCGCCAGACGCTGGGGGCGTCGTAGGATCCAAAGGCCCGGCCGTAGCCGAGCTCGTCTCGAATCCACTGGATGTCGATGGCGATACCCTTGATGAAGCCGGCCAGCGGGCCTGCAGCTGCGGAGAGCGGAGCTACCACGAGCACGTCCAGGACCCAGTATTCAGGATGATCGCGGAAGGCCTGTTCGTTCGCGCGCGCAACCTCGGCCGGTCCATCGACGAGGCCGGTAAGTGCTCCCGTTGCCGTTCCCACGATCGTGGCACAGCCGGAACTGGCGGTTACGAGGCTGCCGATGAGGATGAGTTTGGCGAGGAAGCCGAACTTGCTGGGAAGCGCTGCGCGCATGAGGACCATCTCCTTTTGGGTTTCGAATCCATCGATTCCCGCTCGGGAATCCTGACGATCGGCGGACGACCGATGGCCCGCAGTCTTTCCGTTCACCCGGTTAAATGGAAGACGAAAGGTCCGATCTCGCCCGGAATCGGGGTCGTGCGGGGAGCATCGCGAGCTCTCCCGGCGAGATTCTGGCGTCAGCTGGGATGCGCAACCGCGCGGCGACGCGGCACGGGCAGACCGAGCAGTTGGAGCGCATTGCCACCGAGTAACCGGTCGCACTCCTCGGGTGTGGTCCCGCAAGCGCCGAGCGCTTCGCGCTGCAGAGTGAGCGCCTGGTGGTTCCAGCCGGAGCGCGGATCGTCGGAGCCCGTCCCGAACAGGACTCGGTCGGCACCGAAGACGGAGAGCATACTCTCGAAGACTTCGACGAGGCTGAGCGGAGAGTTCTGCGCGGTCATCCAGCCGTAGGGCGAAGAGCTGTCGATGCGAAGGTTCGGGCACTCGGCGCCGACGAGCAGTAGCTCGCGAAAGAAGCCGCTGCCGAAGTTGGGAATGACGAACTGAAGGTCCGGGTGACGGTGTGCCGCAACGAGCAGGTGCAGGGGATTGGCCGCGTTCGGATCGAACTTGATCGGGAGTCCAAAGGCTCGCTCGAGCGCGAGGTTCGGGACTCCGGAACGCATGAACACGATGCCGTCGTGGGTCGCGATGGTCTCGAAGACGTCGGCCAGTCGGTCTTCTGAGATGAGGTAGCCGTCCCGTGCGGGATCGAGCACGAGGCCGCGAAAGCCGGTCGCTGCCAGGAGGTGTTCAGCGCGCTCGATCGCACCCTCGGTGCTCGGATCGAACGGAGCGAAAGGGATCAAGCGTCCTTCGGACTTCTGCGCGACCTCCGCCAAGAGCGGGATGTCCTCGTCACGACTCGCGAGCGACACCGCGTGGCTTACACCATGGTCATCGAGCGCGGTGAGCCAGTCCGCGAGCAGCTCGTCGGTCGTGCGTGCCGGCAGAGCGGGCTTCCGATCGAGCCTCGCGAAGGCCTCTTCGACCGAGAAGCCTTGGGGCGACTGAGCCGCGAAGCTCTCGAAGCTCGCCCGCGAGCGAAAGGTGGTGTTGAAGTCGATCAAGGTTGCAGCTCTGGCCAGGTTCCGTGCACCGCCCTCGAGGAACGTTCCTCAGCAGCTCGAAGAGGAGATCGACTAGCCGGGACCCGGGTCCTGAGCCGGAATTCCGTTGGTGCCGGAAACTTGGCTCTCCGGGCACCCCCGTCGGGGCAGATCAGGCCTCGCGGCGCGCGCGCCACATGCTCCGCAGGCGCGCCTTGGCGCCCAGCACGTGGAAGGGCAGTCCTCGCGTGCCGTACAGGTCGAGTCCGCCTTTGACCGGATCGCGGGCGAGCGCTTGGCTGAGGATGCGCTCCGAGCTCATCGCGTAGGGAGCCGCAGTGGCCTTACCCATCTGGAAGCCCTCGCGCGCGAGGAACTGGAGCAGCTGCTCGGGTTCTGCACCGCGCAGCGCGTACGGCCAGAACTCCATCAGAAGAGCGAGCTCGGGGCTACGAGCCAGTGTCTCTTGCGCTCCTTGAAGCGCCAGCCACTCCGAGCCCTGGGTGTCGATCTTCATGACGCGAACGACGGAGTCGACGAAGTCATCCACTCGACCGATCTGAATCTCGACCGTCTCGGCGCCCTGCATGTCCGCGGGCACGTCGCCGTCGGTGACACGGTTGTCGCCGCGGTTCTTCTCCGCCAGCGCAATGAACGCGGAGCCGGGCTTGTCCCCAGCCGCGAATCGATGCAGGACTCCCGAACCGGGGCCGACCTGGTTCGCTCGCTCGATGTTGCGCTCGGCCACATCCGCAATCCCGGGTACGGGTTCGAAGGCGTGGACCTTGGCGCCGGCGCGAATGGCTTGGACGGAGAACCACCCGACGTTCGCACCCATGTCGACGACCGTGCAGCCCGGCCGAATGTGCGAGAGGAAGAGCTCCGTCTCGTGGTCTTCCCAGGCACCGCGCTCGATCGCCGGGCCGATGATCGTGTCCTCCTGGAGAACGTCGAATTCCAGATCTAGACCGGGCGGGGCGACTGTCCGCGTCTCGTAGTTCATGGCCGAAACTTAACAGGCTCGGGCGCTTTGAGACAGCCTGTTCGCGAATCGCTGAGCCCGGCGCGGCTACTGTTGGAAGGTCGCGCCGTCGCCGGTGACGTAGGCGAACTCCGTCGACCAATCACGGCCGCGGCACTTGAAGAAGCCTCGGTTCGCCATGGTGAACTCGTCCGTCTCGAACTTCTTGATGCCGATGACGTAGAAGGGCGTGCTGCCTTCACACGAGTAGGAGCCCTGACTGTAGCGGTAATAGCGGTAGTGGAACTCCTTGTCGTTGATCGGATCCTGGGGCGGCTCGGGCAGGTAGCCCTTGTTCGTCAGCTCGTTGATGAAGTTGCCGTCGAAGGAGACGTCCCAACCACCGGTCGACTCATTCTCCTGGAAGTCCGGGAAGGAGCCCGTGTCCGCGTAGTAGGTCTGGATCGCCGTGCTGATGGCGCGGATGTCGGCGAGTCGGCGAGCGTCGCGCGCCTTGGCCGAACGACCGGCGAGCTTGGGGATCATGACGCCGGCCAGGATGGCCAGGATCGAGACCACGATCACCAGTTCGATCAGGGTGAAGCCCTTGCGAGAGTCGGAGCGTTTCATCGGTAGCTGTTGTGGAGCAGTGCTCGATCGCCGCCATGGCGGGGGGTGAGAGATCAGGCGCCCGAGGAGGAGCGCTCCTTCCGGTATCGGGCGACCGAGCGGAAAACCTGGAGAGGGATCCCTGGGAAGGCGGCTGCACCCTCAAGAGCAGGCCCAATCGAGCCGAATGAGTCGATATCCCCCGTGATCTGCCCCGGGCGCTCACCGGCGTTCGCGACCGGATCCTCCCTCCTCATGTCGACCTCATCCAACAGGACCACCAAATCCTCCGCAGTCCTCGCGTTGCGAGAGAGCGGCGCGGAGTGGCTCGACCTCACGGATGCGGCGCGCCCGCGCTACGGCTTCGCCGAGCTTCGCGGCGATCGTCCCGAGGATCTGGGCGAGGCTGCCGAGCGCGCCTTTCAGGACGCGGGTGGAGAGGGTTTCAAGCCGAGCTTCGTGCTGGCTCTGGGGAGTGGCCTGATCCGACAACGGCTCTTGCAGTTGCCCGAGCTCGGGGAGCGAGACCGGAGAGCCGTGCTGCTGCGCAAGGCGGAGAGACTGTGGGGAGCCAAGAAAGACGAGGTGGTCTTCTCGGCGCGAGTCGTGGATTCGGCTGGCCAGGCGGCGGACTCCTCGAAAGGTGCCACGGCGACGTGGCTCCTCAGTGTCGCGAGCTACCGCGCGCTCGAGAGCTTGGCCACCGAGCTGTCGCGGCGAGGTTTCCGAGCGGGGTCCGCATTGGCGCTCTCTTCTTCGACCTGGAACCGCACACAGAATTGCTCAGACCGGCTGGCGACAGTCACCACCACCGAGAGCGACGAGGAGAGTGCCACGATCATCGTGACCGTCGAAGCGGAGTCGACGACGGTCGCGCTCGTTGCGGGCGAACGCTTCATCACCCGCTACGAGCTGGTCGGCGACTTCCAGAACACGCCCTCTCTCGGGACGAGCCTCCTGCAGGACCTGCGCAACTGCGCCGGCTACTGGCGCAAGGTCAGCCGCGGCGGAGCCGTGGATCAGGTCGAGCTGATCGGCCTCGACCGCGTTCGAGCGGAGTCCCTGTCGAGCTCGATCGAGACGATCCTCGAAGGCATCTCGGTCCGTGCGCACCTCTCCTATCCGGACCACGCGCATGGAGGGCGCATCGAGCCACTGCTCTCGTGCCTCGAAAGTGGTCCATTTCAAGCCGAGCTGAAGTTGCCGGGACGCCTGTCGCGCAAGCGCCTCGGCGCGTTGCTCGCGACCGTCGGCGTGAGCTGCCTCGCACTGGTCGGCGCGGTACACCTGGACGCCGACTCGGAGAGGATTCAGCTGTCCGCCCTCAACGAGGTCTTGTCGGAGCGCGTCTCCGGGCAGGAGCTCTCGGAAGACCGAACGCGTGGCGCCAGGCAGAGCGCGGAGCGCGTGCTCGGCAGCATTCATCAGGCCACGGAAGAGCTGAACCTCGGAGTGCCTTTCGAGCTCGTGACGAACCACATCGCGATCGCCTTCGAGGGACTCGCGACGATTCGGTCCGTGAGCGTGACCACGAACGAGCAGCGCCGATTGGAGCTGCTCGTCCGCGGAAGCTTCGAGTCCAGCCCACTCGAGTCGATGCGCCCGCTGCGCGCGATCGAGGAGCAGCTCTCGCGCTGCCAATTCCTGGAAGGCGTCGAGCTGGCTCCGGCATCCCAGGTTCCCAAGGCAGGCGGCAGCCGCAGCGAGTTCACTCTGCGCGCACTGCTCGGAGACGATGTGCCGATCGATGGGGCCGGACGATGAAGGTCATCCACCACAAGCCGACGCGCGTCTGGGGGCCGAGCACCCTGGGCATCTTGGCGGCTATCGTGCTCGTTCCGGCACTCTCGGCCCTGGTCCTTCCCGACACCGCGAGACTCGAGGGACTGCGCCGGGAACACACGAGGTTGAAGGAGCGCGAGACGACTGTGCGCTCTCAGCACAACCTCGGGCAGCACGACTTCGAGCCGGACCTGGCCGACAAGACGGCTCTCGCAGAGGCGGAGCTCGAGGCCTTCTTCCCGCGCGAGGTCTCCGAGCTGGATGTCGTCGAGCTGGTACGCTCGGTGGCGGAGCTCAACCAGCTGCAGTTGACCGAGCTCGCCGTGGGCGAAGTCGAGCCGACCGAGAACGCCACCGAGTCTCACCCGCTCGGCGCACGCACGACCAGCTTGCGCGGCCGCGCGAGTCTGGAGCAGCTCCGCTCGCTCCTCCACGACCTCCGCGAGCTGGGCGCGCCGCTCTCGCTCTCTACATTCGAGCTGACGCGCGACGGAGACGAGGCCACGGGTGCGTTCGTCTTCTCGATGCGAGTCAAGCTGTACCAGCGCATGGCCGAGCTGCCCGCTCAACTCGAGACCTGGAGTCAGCCATGATGCTGCTCTCCAAGGAAGCACTGGCGGGCCTGCTCGCAAGCGCAGCACTCCTGGTCTGCGCGCCGCAGCTCCTCTCGAGCAGTCCTCCCGAATGGGCGACGAAGCCGGACGCCTCGAAGGTCGAGCGCGGGGCGAACGACTGGGTGGGTACACCGAGTTCGGTCCAGAATCCTCTGCCGAGCGCGTCGGGCCTCGATCGATTCCGAGGGCTAGCCGGGAGCAGCTCTGGCGCGACCCGAGTGCTGAACCTGGACTCGAACGGGGATGTCCTCGCGGCGATGGATATCTTGCGCTTCGTCGCTGGCCGCCCGGACCTCGAGAGCTGTGCGGCTGCACGCTCCGAGGGTGTCGCTCCGACCGACCGCGTCGTGCCCCGCATCGACTGGACGACGCGTGAGACCGAGTCCGCGCTCGACGAGTTCTGCGCGACGGCCTCGCTGCGCGGTTCCATAGTTCGCGAAGCGACGGAGTCGCGCGCGGAGGTGCGCGTGGCCAACCTGAACGGCGTCTTGGTCCGCGAAGGACAAGAGCTCGAGTCGGGCATCACCGTCCACAAGATCGGCGTCGACTTCGTCGACCTGCGCGAGGGCACTCGCGCGCGCCGCATCACCGTCGCAGCCAAGGCGCTCCCGAGCTCGGAAGAGGGGTCGCCCAAATGACTCGAGAGAGACACCACCGCCTGGGCGATCGCTTGCTCGAGCGCGGCATGCTCGAGCTTACCAGCCTGGATGTTGCGCTCGCGGAACAGCGTCGTGCTCATCGGCCGCTGGGCGAGATCCTCGTCTCGCTGGGCTTCGTTCGCGAACGCGACATTGCCGAGCTGATGGGTGAAGACCTGGGGCTGCCCTTCCTCTCCGCGTCCGACATCACTCCGGACACCGAGCTGCTCGAGAGCCTGACCGAGAGCTTCGTTCGAGAGGCCTCGGCCTTCCCGTACGCCCTGGAGTCCGGCGTGCTTCGGCTGGCGATGACTCACCCGGACGATCCGATTCAGATCAGCCGCGTGCGCGAACGGTTTCCCTATCCGCTCGAGATCGCGATCACGACCGAGAGAGATCTGTCGGAGCTCGTCTCCACTCACCTCCGGTCGGATGCTCAGGAGGTCGCCAAGATCTTCGAAGAGATCCGCGCCGAAGCCGAGCTGGATGAAGAAGCCGCGCCGATCGAGCGCCTGACGACGGCTATCCTGCACGACGCGATTCGTCGCGGTGCAACCGACATTCATATCGAGCCCGAAGAGCAAGTCACGCGTGTGCGCTTCCGCATCGACGGAATCCTCCACGGCGTCGAGGGCTTGCCCGTCGAGCTCACACCCGCGGTCATCTCGCGCATCAAGGTGCTCTCGCGGCTCGACATCTCCGAACGTCGCCGACCGCAAGACGGCCGCTTCCAGATGCCAGCCGACCAGAAGACCGTGGACTTTCGCGTCTCGATCCTGCCCTGTCCGTTCGGAGAGAACGCGGTCCTGCGTGTGCTCGACTCGGGCCTCTCCATGTTACGACTCGCCGAGCTCGGTATCTCGGATGAGCACCAAGCCCTGCTCCGCTCGGTGACCGAGCGCTCACACGGAATCTTCCTCGTCACAGGGCCAACCGGTTCTGGCAAGACGACGACGCTCTACAGCCTGCTCCAAGAGATCGACGGGCTCTCGCGCAAGATCGCCACGATCGAGGATCCGATCGAGTACCGGCTGCCGCTCGTCCGGCAGAGCCAGGTCGACCCGGGGATCGGCTACGACTTCCAGAACGGTCTGCGCGCACTCTTGCGCCAGGATCCCGACGTCATCCTGATCGGGGAAATCCGCGATGCGGAGACTGCCGAGATGGCCATTCGCGCGGCGATGACGGGACACCTCGTGTTCGCCACGATGCACACGAACTCGTCGATCGGCGCAGTTCCGAGGCTGATGGAGCTCGGCATCGATCGGTTCCTGATCGAGGACACCCTGATCGGAACGATGGGGCAAAGGCTGGTCAGGACGCTGTGCAAATCATGCAAGAGCAGCCGGGCACCTCGTGATGACGAGCGCGCCTGGCTCGGGGACGGAGTGAGTGAGGTCTGGGAAGCGAACGGCTGCGAGCGCTGCGCGGAGTCGGGCTATTCGGGACGCACGGCGATCGCAGAGCTGTTCCTGCCGCCAACGGAGCTCGAGTCGATCGTTGAAGCGGCACTCGTTCCCAAGCAGGTCGTCGTGGACGGTCAGCGCGTCGGCTACTACTCGAGCAAGGACGAGGGACAGCGTGCTGTTCGACGCGGACGGACCACGTTTGCGGAGGTCATGCGCGTGAACCGCTCGATTCGCTTGGAGGGCGAGAGTCGCGCGTCGTGAAGCTGTTCCAGTACAGAGCGGTCGGAGCGGACGGAGCAGAGGTCTCCGGGTTGACCAGTGCCAGCGGCGAGCATGAGCTCGACGCGGACTTCGAGGAGCGCGGGCTACTCCTGACTTCGGCGCGGGAGCTGTCGAGCGATCAACGCACGCAGGTCAGGAAGCTCTCCGGAACCGAGCTGGTTCAGCTGGCTTCGACCCTGTCGACCCTGAGCTCCGCGGGCGTTCCGATACGCGAGGGGCTGAGCGGGCTCAGCGAGCGCAGCTCGAGTCCGCGCCTGCGCGCGCTCTTGACCGACATGTTGATTCAGCTCGAGGCGGGCAAGAGCTTGTCCGAAGTCGTCGAGGCACACTCCAAGGTCTTCCCCAGAGTCTTCCGCGCGTCGGTCTCGGCCGGTGAGTCCTCGGGTTCGCTCGGCCGCGTGCTCTCCAAGCTCGCCGAGCACATGGAGTGGGCGCGCGAGATGCGCTCCATGACCATTCAGGCTCTGATCTACCCGAGCCTCTTGTTGTGCGCGGTGACCGGACTGATCGGAATCCTGCTCTACCACGTCTTGCCGAACATCGTGGACATGTTTCCCGGCGGCGTGGACCAGCTCCCGAGCGAGACGCAGCTGGTGCTCCAGGTCTCGAACTTCTTGACGGACAACATCGTCTGGATCGCCGGAGCGACAGCGCTGGCTGTCGGCAGCCTGATCTATGCGCAGAAACAGCAGCACCTGCGGGAGCGCTTGCACCGCGCTCTTCTGTTACTGCCCGGACTCGGGACACTGGCCTCGAAGCTGGCGATCTCGAAGTTCGCCTCCACCGCCGCCGTGCTCAAGAGCGCGGGCTGCGACGTCTTCACACTGCTCAACGTCTCCGCGCGAACAGTCGGCAATGCGGCCATCGAGGCCGCACTGACGCGATCGACCGCGCGAGTCAAGGCCGGCCAGTCGCTGAGTCGGGCGCTCGACCAGGAGCCGCTGATCGACCCGCTCCTGGTGCAGATCGTCGGAGTCGGCGAGCAGACCGGCGAGCTGGAGAACGCGCTCGCGGATCTTGCCAACCACTACGACCGGGATGTACCGCGCAGCGTGAAACGAACCCTTGCCATCGTCGAGCCGACCATGCTGCTCGTCGCAGGTGCCATTGTCGCGGTGATTCTGCTCGCGGCCATGCTTCCGATCTTCGACATGTACGACCTGTTCGGATGAAGTCCTTCAAGCACACAGCACTCGCTCCGAAGAGCAACCGACGCGCGGGCTTCAGCCTCATGGAGCTCGTCGTCGTGATGTCGATCATGGCCATCCTCGCGGGTGCAGCCATTCCGGTCGCGCGCCGCGCCATCGACCACGCCGCGCGCAAGTCAACCTTGACCGAGCTCGAGTCTCTGGCTTCGGCGACGGTGGCCTTCTTCGAAGACACGGGCAGCCTGCCGCGCGAGCTCGGCGAACTTACGACCGATCCGGGGCTCACCGGCTGGACGGGGCCCTACGTCGGTGCCATCGGCAAGGACCTGCGAACCGGAAGGCACAGCGCCGAGGTGGACGGGTGGTCCTTCCCTTACCGGATAGAACACGAGAGCGCTTCGGTCCTCACGATCACGAGTCCGGGCTCGGATGGACAGCTGGATGCCTTCGATGACTTCAGTACGCGCGTGGACGTGACGTCGGTGCGACGTGCGCGTACGCTCGAGCTCCTGCGCAACATCAACGGCGCGATCGAGCAGTACAACCAGGCTTACCTCGCGTCCGATCCACTCCCGGCCGACTACTCACTGCTCTTGCAGAAGCTCGTGACGAGAGGGTTCCTGCCCGCGGCCGAGCCCTGGGCCGTGGATGGCTGGGGCGCTCGCTTCGTGCCTTCGCCAGCCGACGCGACTCCGGTCGTGCGCGTAGCGTCGGCAACCATGTCGCGCTGACCAGCGGGGGCGAGGAATCGCGAATGGCGAGCCCACTCGGCTCTGCCTATTTGTAGTCTCTCTCGCTATGGAACGATGGTCGATCGAAGTTGAGAAGGAGTACCTCAAGTTCTCCGCTGCGCACTTTCTGATTTTCCCCGACGGCAGCGCCGAGCGCCTGCACGGGCACAACTATCGCGTCTTCGTGGAGGTCGACGCGGCGCTGACGGACTGCGGTCTCGTGATCGACTTCAGCCAGGTCAAGCCGATCATTCGCGAGATGGTCGATGAGCTCGATGAGCACTGGCTGGTGCCAGGTGAGCACATCGAGCTGCGATCGAACGAGACGGATAGTGGGTTGATCGAGATTCGTTATCGAGAGCGCTACTACGCCGCTCCGAGCGAGGACGTAATCGTGCTCCCGATCAACAACACCAGCGCGGAGAACCTCGCGGCCTACCTGGGGCGCGACCTGATTCATCGGCTGGGGCTGCGCTTTCCTGACGTGCGCGTCGATCGTCTGCGGTTCGCCGTGGAGGAGACGGCCGGTCAGCGCGGGGTCTACAACTTCGAGCGGGATGCCGAATAGACCCGCTCGCAAGGCTGGCTTCCTGGTCGTCGACTGCTACCTGGATCAGATCGGCGGGGCCAAGAACGTCGTGCCCTTCTTTCCGAACAGCGAGGTCCTGCGCGCCGCTCATGAAGAGCTCCCGCCGGTTCTCGAGGCGGACGCGATCATCATCACGGGCTCGGCCGCATCGGTCCTCGACGCTCCGGAGTGGGCGCTCTGTCTCGAAGAGCGAGTCGCACGGGCTGCGGAGAGGAACACGCCGATCCTCGGGCTGTGCTTCGGTCACCAGGTCTTGGCGCGTGCCGTGTTCGGCGAGCGAGCCGTTCGGCGTGCACCGCGCCCCGAGCTCGGCTGGACGACGATCGAGCGTCGCGGCGACGACGCGCTGTTCGGCGGGGTGGAGCATGAGTTCGAGTGCTTCGTCAGTCACAGCGATGAAGTCGATCCGGAGCTCGACGGCTTTCGTGCGGGCGCGCGGATCTTGGCGAGTACGGAGGACTGCGCTGTCGAAGCCTTCCGGGTGAACGAGCGCCCGTTGTGGGGCGTTCAGTTTCACGCCGAGATGGGGCTGGCGGAGAGTCGTGAACTGGTGACGAGTCGACTGGGGCGATCGAGCGAGGAGGCCAGGCGTCGGTTGATGGGTGCGAGTGCCACGCCGGACCTCGTTCGCTCGCTCTTCGACAATTTCCGGAAGCAAGTCGACTCCGGTGTGTGAACTCGGGCGACCGAGCGATTAGGGTCTCTGTATGGATTCGGACAATCGCATTCCAACCGTACGCCCCGCGCTCGCGCTCTCTCTCGTCTCACTGCTCTTCATCGTCTCCGGCGGAACCGGCCTCGCCTACGAGGTCATCTGGTTCCGACAGTTCAGTGATATCTGGGGCGGCTCTTCGGCTGCGATGGCCGCAGTCGTGGCTTCGTTTCTGTTCGGGCTCGGACTCGGCGCACGACTCGTAGGAGCGCTGGCCGATCGCTCGCTCTCGCCGCTCTTGATCTACGCGATCTGCGAGCTGTGCATCGGTGTCCTGGCGCTCGTACTCCCCTACGAGCTCGACCTGATCCGGCCCTTCACGAGCTCGATCTATCCGAGCCTCGCTTCACAGCCCTTCCTCTTCGCGGTCGTTCGGTTCTTCATCACCTTCGCGATCCTCGGTCCTCCGACGATTTTGATGGGGGCCACGCTTCCGCTCTTGGTCAGGCAGTTCGCTCTGGTCGGATCGAGCCTGGCCTCGTCCGCGGCATGGCTCTACTTCTTGAACAGCTTCGGCGCCGCAGCGGGCGCTTGGGTCACCGGGTTCTTCCTCCTGCCGACCTTCGGGCTGCAAGTGACGAACTGGATGACGGTCAGCGTGAACTTCCTGATCGCTCTGACGGCCTGGGCGCTGGTGCGCGAAGTCCAGGCGATCGTCACCGAGAGGCGAGCGGAGCCCGAACCGGAGTCCAAGGCTGAGTCCGAAGGCGCGTCCACCGATGAGCCGCGCAAGCTGCTGCCTCTCGGGTTGGCCATAGCGGCTTTCATCACCGGAGTCTCTGGCGTCTCGCTGCAGATGGTCTGGGCGCGCCAGATGAGTCTGGCCGTGGGAGGCACGACCTACGCGTTTACCTCGGTTCTCTCCGTCTTCATTCTCGGGCTCGCTCTGGGAAGTCTGGCCTTCCGGCTGTTCGTCCGGAGCTCGACCTCCTTGCATCGGGTGCTCGCCGTGTCGGTCGTCGGCCTGGTCGTCACGACGATCTTCGGATGGGTGATCCTGCCGGAGCTCGGAGAAGTGATCGGCAGCATCTCGCACCTCCGCGCCGATCAGAGCTTCAACGCGCTGCTCTGCTTCCTCGTCAGCTGTGCGATCGAGGGCCTTCCAACCTTCTTCATGGGCGTCCTGTTCCCGACTCTGGTCGCACTCTCCGGCGGGAGCGAGCGCACGGCGGGACGCGTCGTCGGTCAGCTCTACGCCTGGAACGCCGGCGGTTCGATCCTTGCGGCCACGACGACTTCCGCGCTCCTGTTCCCGGGCATCGGTGGATTCCAGACGGTGCTGCTGATGCTCTTCCTCTACGGGCTGATCCTGGTCTGGTTCTATCTGCCCAGGCTGCAAACGTCGGAGCCGGCCGCCCTCGGCATAGTCGCTGCCTTATTCGCGACGCTCGGCATCGGCGGCTTCATCGGCTGGCCCGATACCGAGGACACCGTGCGCCGCAACATCGGCTACTACCTCTACTCGGACTTGGTCTACGAGACGCACGGCAAGCACTCGGAGCTCCTGTTCTACAAGGAAGCGCCGGTCTGCAACGTCATGGTTCTCGGCGTGGAGACGGACAATCCCACTGTCTTGAGCGGCCAGTCGGTCAACATCCGCGTGAACGGCAAGGTAGATGGTGGCAACTACTCGGATGTGAATACTCAGGTCGGTTCGGCCTACTTCCCGCGCATGCTTCGGCCGCGAGCCAAGAGCGTTTTGGTGATCGGGTTCGGCACGGGAAGCACCGCAGGGGCGAGCTGCCTGTTCGCGAACACCGTGGTCGAGTGCTGCGAGATCGAGCAGGCGGTCGTCGACGCGTCGGAATTCTTCCACGACGTGAACCACAAGCCGGAGTTTCAACCCAACTACTCGACGATCATCACCGACGGTCGCAACTACGTGCAGTCCACGGATCGTGTCTACGACCTCATCATCAGCGAGCCCTCCAACCCCTGGATTGCGGGAATCTCCAAGCTCTACACGACGGAGTTCTACGAGAGCGTTCGCGACCGACTGGCGAGCGGAGGCATGCTGGCACAGTGGCTTCAGACCTACTCGATCGGACGCGCGGAGTTCTCACTCATCGTCAATACGATCCAGAGTGTCTTCCCGCACTCGGCGCTGATTCGGTTGGCGCCTGGCGACACGATGCTCCTGGCATCGATGGAGCCGATCGTGCCCGACCGCGCAACGATCGACTATGCGCAGGAGCTGATCGACTCGACACCGGTCGCGAGGGATGAGCTCGCGAATCGCTTCCACTCTTCGGATGTGCGCACCCTCCTGCTCGAACAGATCCTCTTGGATCGGTCGGGCCTGGAGCGTGTGGTGCTCGAAGCGGGGCAGAGCGAGGTCAACACGGATCAGAACCTGCGCCTCGAGTTCGACGCTCCCAGGCGACTCTTCGGCACTCCGCCCGACGATGAGATCGGCGCGTCCGAGAGTATCCTTCACGCGCTGGAGGTCAGCTTGATCAATGACCTGATCGCGTCCTGGGGTTGGTCGGAGGATCAGCTCGACGCGCTCACGCGACTACGCGGCGAGTACCTGGAGGCAGGGCACTACGCGATGGCGATCGACCTCTCGGCGATCGGGCTCGCCTACACCGACGAGGTAGTGTTCCTGGCTGACCAGCTGATCTTTGCGCCGCCCACGGACCTCGAGGAACTCCGCCTCGGCGTCAACCGGGTGCTCGAGAGGTCGCGAGTGGAGGCCAAGCGAGTCGCGCTGCAGCTGGGGCAGCGCAGCGAGTTCCAGCGCTCGGCCGCCGCCTACGAGGAGCTGCTCAGGCGCTATCCCGACTCGGCCAGCCTGCGTGCGAGCTTGTCGATCGTCTACCGCCAGCTGGGCCTCGCCGAAGCCGCGGAGCGAGAGTTTGCGCGCGCTCTCGAGTTGGACCCGCTCGCTCAGGAGACGATATTCGTCGAGGATGCCATGCAGGAATCCCTCCGAACCCAGGAGGGACTCGAGGCGGGTGCGAACAACTGAGTGCGTCAGTCCTCGAGGAAGTAGTTGAAGTGTTCGGCTTCCTCTCCGTGAAGAATCTCGTAGGCGTGAGCGGGGCTCTTGGCGGCAAAGAGAGCGTCGCGCATCTCCGGCGCGCGACCGACGACGCGGACCAGGGTCGCCAGGACTTGAAGGTGGCGGTCGCGCTGGTCCGGCGGAGTGGCCAGCAAGACCATCATGTGGACCTTCTTGTTGTCGGGGGTCGGCAGGTCTAGCCCGTCCCGGCTGAGGCCCATCACGCCGACCATGCGCTGGCCTTCGGGCAGGATGCCGTGGGGCAGAGCGAAGCCGGCACCGAGGCAGGTCGAGGCTTCGGACTCGCGCTTCAACACCGAGTCCAGGAAAGCTTCACGGTCCAGGCCATCGAGGTGGTGCGTGTGGAGCAGGAGATCGGCGAGCTGCTCGATCGCTTCCTCCTTGGTCTCCGCCTGCATGTCGGTGACGATGTTCTCTTCGTCGAGGAAGTCGATCAGCCGTGTCCGGTCGCGCCCGAATTCGCCCGATCGCTTGAGGCCGTAGCGCGTCATGATCGGGCCCAGGAGCTCGTTCATGGTGACGACCGTCAAGACGACCGCGACGAACAGGGAGATGGCATCCTCGTGCGTCGAGAGAATCGGGTCGTCTCGAATCAGGAGCACGAGGCCGATGGCGAGCCCGGCTTGCGGGAGCAACGCCAGGCCGAGGTTCTTGCGCAGCGTATCGGTGGCCCCCGCAAAGCTCATCGCCCAGTGAACCGAGAGCACCTTTCCGACCACGCGCAAGGTAAAGAAGACGACGGCCGCGATCCCGGCCGTGCCGATGTGATTGAAGTCGAGGTGCATACCCGCGAGCGTGAAGAACACGGCCATGATGGCGGGCTCGAAGTCGGCGAAGACTCGATCGACGAGCTGCTCGCGCTCGGAGTTCATGTTCGTCTGCACGATCCCGAGGAACAGGCAGGCGAGCAGCGGTGACACGCTCAAGTAGTCCGCCATTCCAGCGGTGAGCAAGATTGCGGCGAGCGCCGAGGTCGCCAACCTCTCGGTGGTCGAGAAGAGTCGGTTGACCAGGTCGGCCGCCAGCGCCGCAACTCCACCGAGCGCGGCTGCCTTGCCGAGCTGGAGCGCGGGCGCGAGGAAACCCGTGGCGACATCGCCGGCATCCTCCGGGGCCCACTCGGCGACCGCGTAGGCGCGCGCGATCTCGAACATCAGGATACAGGCCATGTTGTTCAGGGCCACCGATGCGATCAGCGTCTTGACGAACACGCCCTTCGAGCGCGTCTCGCGTACCAGTGCCACGATCGTGGCCGGCGCGGTCGAGATCGCGATCGTGCCGAGCAGAGCCGCCATCGGAGTGTCGATGCCGGGCAGCGCGTAGAGCCCCGTGAAGACGAAGGCCGGCGTCAGGACCGACTCGAGCAAGACCAGGACGCCCAGCCGCTTCCCGGCATTCTTCAGCCGGCGAAAGTTCAGGTGCGCGCCGACGGTGACCGCCATCAGGCCCAGCGCGAAGTGTGTGATCGGCTGGAGCCCCTCGATCGACTCGTGGTCCAGCAGGTTGAGTGCGCCGTGCCCGATCAGGATTCCGGCCAGGATCTGGCCCGTGATGCTGGGCAGGTGGAGGCGTTTGGCGACTCCGCCGAGGGCGACGCCGGCCAGCAGAATCAGAGCGAGCGCGAGGAGGGGATCTGCGTTGGGGATTTGGGACATGGGCCGGGCGGGGAGACTACCAATCCGGAGGGCTCCCCTCGATAGGCGGATCGAGGCAATCTGGCTTCGAGAGAGTGCGTACTCTGCTGGGCAGGTTCGGCTGTCTCACTTATGCTGATCCGCCCAAAGTGGACCAGCAGTCGACAGCCTCACCTCCGGGCGCCGTAGATGCCGTGCCGCTGGATGGAGAGTCCGCTCATCAAGCTGCGGCTCCCGAACCACGATGACACTCACACGCTTCCGCTCGCAGGCTTCTGACTCGACCGACGCCTCCATCCGGCCCGACGCACCGTCGGTCCACGTGGTGACTTTCGGTTGTCAGATGAACAAGTACGACTCGCTCCTCGCGGAGGGGCGCTTCCGCGAGCACGGCTACCGGGTGGCCGAGTCGATGGCGACGGCGAACGTGGTGCTCTTCAATACTTGCTCGGTCCGCGACCACGCCGAAGAGCGCGCCTTCTCCTGGGTCGGCGAGCTGAAGCACATCAAGCAGGAGCGCCCCGAGCTCGTCATCGGAGTCATGGGCTGCATGGCGCAGCGGCTCGAGGAGGACATCTTCGGGCGCGCCGGACACATCGACCTGGTCGCGGGAACGCGAAGCTTCGATCGATTGCCGGAGATGGTCGCGGAGGTGCGCGCACGCCGCGCGAACCCCGAGGAGTTTCGCCCGAAGGAGATGCGCCTCCTCGATACAGGAACCGAGCGCCGTATTGCCGTCGAACGCGAGGGCGAGGTCTACACCGGCGGCCTGCACGGCTGGCTCGCTGTGATGCGCGGCTGTGACCTGAACTGCACCTACTGCATCGTGCCGACGACGCGCGGGCGCGTTCAGAGCCGACCGATCGAAGAGCTCGTGCGCGAAGCGCGTTGGATGGTGGCGGGTGGTGCGCGTGCGATCACGCTGCTCGGCCAGACCGTGAACAGCTATGGCGAGGATCTGCCCAAGCCGGGAGCCGGAGACGCGAAGCACCGCGGCCGACAAGGACGCCCCAGCCTCGCGGACCTGATCGACGCGCTGGTCGAGATCGATGGGCTCGAGCGCATTCGCATGGTGACGCTGCACCCGTCCTACGTGACCGAGGCGCTCGGGGAGTCGATCGCCAAGTCCCCCAAGGTCGAGCGCTTCCTCCCGCTGCCGCTGCAGGCTGGCTCGGACCCCGTGCTGCGAGCGATGAAGCGCGGCTACACCACCGACCTGTACCGCAAGCGTATCGAGATCCTGCGCAGCGTCGTTCCGGACATCGAGCTCGCGTCGGATTGGATCGTCGGCTTCCCCGGCGAGACCGAGGAGGACTTCGTGCAGAGCGAAGCCCTGCTCGACGAGTTCGGCTTCGCGGTCAACTACATCTTCAAGTACGACCCGCGTCCGGGCACGCGCTCGGCGGAGGGTGAAGACATCGTTCCGACGGCCGTGAAGAAGGAGCGCAACCAGCGGCTGCTCGCCGCGGCCGAGCGCTCCGGAAGGATTCGGCACGCCGCGCACGTCGGCACGACGCGTCAGGTCTTCGTCGAGTCCGCTTCCGAGAAGCACCCCGGTGACCTGCGCGGCAAGACCGAGCACGGTCTGCCCGTCAGCTTTGCCGGAGAGCCCGAGCTCATCGGAACGGTCGTCCCGGTCGAGATCCGCGAAGCCAGCGCCTTCGGCCTCGGCGGTCGTGTCGCCAAACCCGCTGCGAGCTAGACGCGCGAGGGGCTAGCTACGCGATGGCCCCGTCCAGGACCGTCGTGAGCCGCGGGTTGGAGAGCGCGAACTGGACCGTCGAATCCAGGAAGTAGATCTGGAACAAGACCGGAAGAAGCTCGTGACCCGTGTCGATGATCGTGAAGTTCCTGGTCTTCATTCCTCGGGCGTTCAGCGGTCCCGTGAAGAGAGCGGCGGAGGGCACGCCGTTGTAGATGGTTCCGGCCAGCACGTCCGAGTAGACAATCGAGGCGGGATCGACGGAGTAGCCAAGCCAGGTCAGGTCGAAGGGCTCGCCCGTATACGTCACCGTGAGCACGTCGCCCTCGCGGACCAGGTGGGTGCTCTCGAGGCTTCGAACCGGTCGCCTCTCTTCGAGAAAGATCCCATCGTCGTCTTCGATCGCCCGTGGGGCTGGGAGACTTGGAGGGCAAGCGCCTGCCGAGGCGCCGCCGGGTCCGCCGACGAAAGTGGACCCAATCGACGGGACCGTTGGGATTGTCGAGGAGACGTACATCCTGACTGCGGCTCCGCCTGGACCCGCGCCCTGGCACTCGTGCGGGTCCGCCGTCGCGTCCGCGCTTCCCCCTTGGCCACCGAAGAGCTGACTATCCACGAACAGAGTGAACCCGCCATAGACCTCGAGTGCATCCGGACCCACGCTGCCGAGAGTCGGGGCTTCCCCGTAGAGGTCATCTCGGCGTTCGCGCCAATGCCCGAGCCCGCGCAAATGGTGCAGCCGTAGAAGTACGCGTTCGAGTCCAGGCTGTAGACCCCAAACTCCCACTCGAACCTGGACACGTTTCGAGTGGAGTCGATCACTGGTAAGCGTCCGCCCGCACAACGGATCGATCCTTTCCGCTGCTTGCCGGGCCGGTCATTTTGGAGGGCATGTGGAAATCCCTTACCGAAAGCCGGCCGTCGAGCCGGGATGAATTGGCGGCCTGGT